>TARA_B100001057_G_scaffold301233_1_pt1 | contig 30000 bp, 33 predicted proteins | sample TARA_B100001057 | Tara Oceans TARA_B100001057 (sample SAMEA2621839) | marine metagenome | biome: marine biome (ENVO:00000447); feature: surface water layer (ENVO:00002042); material: "saline water (ENVO:00002010), including plankton (ENVO:xxxxxxxx)" | depth 5 m
ATAAAAAACTTTTTTAATAATTTAAAAATATTTTCTCTTGTTTTAAGGAAGGCATTTCTGGACTGAATAGTACTGAATTGATCGTTATCAGGATCTTCATTTGGCCAGTGAAGACTATTAGTTGTTTTTGGGACAACTGGACAAATTTCCTCAGCACAAAGCGTTATCACATAATCCAATTCATTCACAAAATTTTTATCAATATCATCAATTGATTTGATCTCATTGGATGAAATATCAATTCCTATTTCCTTCATAACTGCAACAGCATCCTTGTGAACTACTTTTGCTGGCGTTGATCCTGCGCTTTTAATATCATAACTTTTTGGTAGCATATCTTTAGCCAAGCCTTCAGCAATCTGGCTTCTTCCCGAATTACCAACACATAAAAATAAAATTTTCATAGATCTAAATTGTGGATTTCTCAATATAAATGTATCTTATAACTATTAAAGATAGGATTAAAAGTGTTTACTAAAATTAGTGTTGAGAAGATGCTAGGTGGTTTAAGAGGTCATTTAGGCGAGGATGATTTTACCAAACCTCTTGAAATACTAATTAATTCAGCCAACAAAAATAATAAATTTAATGCTTTTGGTGCCTTCGCATTTAAGAATCAACTCAAAGACAGGCTAGAGGTAAGAAAAGATATATATAAACTAATAAAAGATAAAGAATTACCTGAACCCGCTGCTCCGGTTTTTGTTACTGGACTTCCAAGATCAGGCACTACCTTTTTATTTAATTTGTTGTCATTAGATAGTAATCACAGATCTCCATTTTATTGGGAAATAATGTCCCCCCTTCCACTTGCTAAAAAAGAGAAACAAAAAATATGGAGACAAAGAAAAATTAACTTAGAACTTGGGTTTGCAAGAATAATCATACCCAAACTTAGGGCAATGCATCACATAAGAGCAGAGACACCAGAAGAATGTGAATTGATAGCTACGATGAATGTAAGAAGTTTTGTTTATATGTGTTTTGCAGATGTGCCAGAGTATGTGGATTATCTAAAGGGTTGTAGTTTTAAATCAGTTTTTCTTTGGCACAAGCGTTTTTTCCAAACACTAGAGCTTACAGGTAGACCAAACAGATGGCTATTAAAAGATCCCAGTCATATTGGTCATATTCCAGATATATTATCTGCATATCCTAATGCAAAATTTATTAACATTCACAGGAACCCGTTAGATTCAGTAGGATCTTTTTGTAGTTTGACTAAGAATATAAGAACTGCTTTTTCTAAGAATGTAAATCCTGAAGAAATCGGCAGAACAGTCTTAGACTTTTGGCAGCATAATTTAAATAAAGGTATCACAGATAGGAAATTATTAGGGTCTAATCAAATTGTTGATATAGCTTATAAAGATTTTATTTCTGACCCTCTCAAAGAAATTAAAAAAACTTATTCAATTCTAGGTTTCGATATTGATATTGAAACTGAAAATAAAATGGAGCAGTATCTTATTAATCAACAAAACCTAAAAAAACAAAAACATTCTTATTCTTTAAAAGATTTCGGATTAACTGAGAATGACGTTAAAAATCAATTTCATGACTACATGATGAATTATGATTTTTAATGATAAAATTAAATACTAAACCAAGGATAATTCATTGAATAAATATAAAAAATCAACTTTGTTAACTTTTGCTTCATTGCTAATATTCCTGGTTTCATGTGCAGATAAGACTGATATTAAAGAAGTTGAAAAACCTATGGAGAAAACTATGACACAAGTTACTATTAAAACATCGATTGGAGACATCCAATTAGAATTAAATGATGAAAAAGCGCCCATCACAGTAGAAAATTTTAAGACAATTGCTCAATCTGGTTATTATGAGGGAACAATTTTCCATAGAGTTATTAATGGTTTTATGGTCCAAGGCGGTGGATTAAATGCTGATATGAGCAATAAATCGAGTGGTACAAGTCCTATTCAAAATGAAGCAAATAATGGTCTTGCAAATGATAGAGGAACTATTGCCATGGCAAGAACTATGGATCCGCATTCTGCAACCAGTCAATTTTTTATTAACCACAAAGATAATGGATTTTTAAATCATACTGGAGAGAACTCACAGGGTTGGGGATATGCAGTTTTTGGTGTTGTAACTGAAGGTATGGATATAGTTGACCAAATTGCAGATGTTGCAACTGGTTCCTCAGGCGGTCATCAAGATGTTCCTGTAGATGTTATAACAATTGAGTCTGTTACTATTGGTGAATGAAGCCGCGCTTTATATCAGATATTCATCTAAGTGAAGATAGTCCTCACTTAACTAATGCTTTTAAAGAATTCTTAAATGAATCGAAAGAATCTTGTACTCACCTATTTATATTAGGAGACTTATTTGAGATTTGGATCGGAGATGACCATGAAAGTTCTTTCAATTTAGATATAAAGAAAACTCTTATGGATTTCACTTCACATGGTCCTAAAACATATCTTATGCATGGTAATAGAGATTTTTTAATTGGTGAATCTTTTGCAAGTGAAGTTGGTATTTCTATACTATCTGACCCTCATACTCTTAACATCAACGGAATGAAGACAATTCTTAGTCATGGAGATTTCTTATGCACTGATGATGTTGAGTACATAGAATTTAGAAATAAAGTCAGATCTGGAAAGTGGAAAAAAAATTTCTTGTCTAAAAGCATTGATGAAAGAAATCAAATTGCAAATACATTGAGATCTGATAGTAGAAATGCCACCTCTGCCAAATCTCTTGAAATCACAGATGCAAATCTTGAAACAGTGAATAGTTTTATTCAAGAAAATAAACCTGATGTCTTTATTCATGGCCATACGCATAGACCAAAAATACATGAACATGACTCAACTAAGAGAGTTGTTTTAGGTGACTGGGATAAGCTTGGCTGGTGTCTTTCTATTGTAGAAAATAACCTAAATCTAGAAGAATTTAAAGTCTAAAAGCTTTATTGTTTTAAACTAAAAAATACTGTATATTTATACAGTATTTAAAAAATCCTTATGAAAGTTGACTATATCGGAAAAATTTCTGAAGAAAATCTGCCGGCAATATTTGTGCCCTATTTTCTTGAATCAGTCCATGCCGGATTCCCCAGTCCAGCAAGTGACTATATTGAAAGTCCAATAGACCTCAATAAACACCTAATCAAAAATGGGGCTGCAACTTTTTTGGTAAGGGCTCAAGGTCAATCTATGATTGGATCTGGTATAACTGATCAGGCAGTTCTAATAGTTGATAGAAGTATCAAACCGAGTCATAACAGTATTGTGGTTGCAACAATAGATGGTGAGTTTGTATGCAAAAGATTAAAGCTCAAACCAAGGATGTGTTTGATGCCAGACAATCCTGAATACCCTCCTATATTTATTAACAATGGACAAGAACTAGAAATAGTAGGAATTGTTACAGCTGCAATTAATAAATTCTAATGGCACTTGCCTTGGTAGATTGCGAAAGTTTTTATGCGTCTTGCGAAAGAATCTTTCGTCCAGATCTGAAAAATACTCCAATAGTTGTCCTTTCTAATAATGATGGCTGCGTTATTGCAAGAAGTACTGAGGCAAAAAAAATGGGTATCGGAATGGGGGTTCCCTGGTTTAAAGTAAAAAAATCCTTTCTCTTGCAGGGCGGACAAGTCTTCTCATCAAACTTTACTTTTTATGGAGATATGTCAGCGAGAGTTATGAATATTTTAGAAGGGTTTGTTCCCGAAATTGAAATTTATAGTATTGATGAAGCTTTTCTAGGAATGGATTCTTTAGAAGAGCATTACAATTTATATGAGTTTGGATGTTATGTAAGAAGTTTGATTAAGCAATGGACAGGGGTTCCAGTCAGAATAGGAATAGCTCCAACAAAAACACTCACTAAAATAGCCTTAAATGAAGCTAAGAGAATTAATGTGCCAACCAAAGTTCATCAAATATCTACAACAAAAGAAATCAGGGAAGCTCTTCGTAATACTCCAATTCGGGATGTTTGGGGAGTTGGTAGAAGATTAAGCGAGCATCTAAATCAAGCAAAAATCAGTAATGCCCTACAGCTTGCGGATATTGACCCTAATTATATAAAAAGAAAATTTAGTCTAGTACTAGAGAGAACTGTCCGAGAGCTCAGGGGTCAAAGATGTTTGGATATTGAAAATAACGTCTCAGCAAAAAAACAAATTGTTGTCAGTAGAAGTTTTGGCAATAGAGTTGCAGATCTAAAAACTTTAAGATCGATTGTCAGCAACTTTGCTGTCAGAGCTTCTGAGAAACTTAGGAATGAAAAGCAAAAGTGTTCTCAAGTGTCAGTTTTTGTTAGAACTAGCCCATTTAGCAATCATAAACCCCAACATACAGGTCATAAGACTATGGAGCTATTGAATCCGACAAATGATACAAGAGATATTTTAATAGCAGCTAAAAAAGCGCTTTTACCTATTTTTAAGCCTGGTTATGACTATGCGAAAGCAGGCATTCTTTTGAGCAGGTTTACTAACGAAACTACAAAACAATATTCACTTTTTAAAGATCCTAACGAGCCTAAAGATAACTCAAAATTTATGAAATATATAGACCAATTAAATAATTATGAGACTCAAATCTACTTTGCTTCACAAAATACAAAAAGATGGTCACCTATGAAACAAAATATGACATCACCTAAATATACGACCAGCTGGTATGAATTACCGATAGTAAAATAAACTAAGATATTAAAAACTATTTATATTAAATCTATGGCGAATTCTTTAAGAATATCTATATCAACTACTGTGAGTGCTTTTTTATTGGTTTTCCTAAGATAAATATATGGAGCACAATTATTATCATATGCCTCCTTCCATCTCTCTGCACATAAGCACCATGAGTCACCTTCTTGTAAGCCTGGAAAATTAAATTCTGGTCTTGGAGTAGATAAGTCATTTCCCCTATTCTGTGAAAAGTCTAAAAATTCATCTGTGACCTTTGCGCAAACAACATGGAGGCCTCTATCTAATTCATCAGTTCTACAAAAGCCATCTCTGTAAAATCCGGTGATAGGATTTGAACAGCATTCCTCTATGAGATCACCAAAAACGTTAGTCTGTTTTATTTTCATCTAATTCCTTTTTATATTTTTCATAGTCTTCCCAATCATGTGGAGTTCCAACATTTTGAATTCCCTTACTGGCTCTATACAAACTTTTTGTTCTTAATTTGGTCATGTCCTCTTCTTTACCAAAAATCTTATTCCAGCCTTCTTTAAAAATATTTATGAAATTTTTATCTGACATTTTTATTCTTATTTAACAAATTTTAATTATATAAATATAAATTATTATTGGTATTATATTTTTATGAAAAACTCTAAAGTTTTATTTAACGAAAAATGTGCAATATGTAATTTTGAGATTAAGCACTATAAGAAAAGATCGAATCTTAAATTTGAAGATTGCAGTTCAATGAATGATAAATACTTAAAAAAGCTTCACGTTGTTTTTGATGATGGAAAAGAATTATCGGGAGTTGATGCTTTTATATATATTTGGGAAAGAACAAATGGGTACAACTGGGTTGCAAAACTTGTTAGGTTGCCTTTCATATATCATCTATCAAAAATAGCATATTTCTTTTTGGCATATATATTATTTTGGAGATATAAGCACTTCTCTAAATGAGAATGATAATCATATTGATTATCATTAAAAAAATACCTAATATCAGTAGTTTACATAATATATAATATCATTATAATTTTAGTTATTACAACTTATATAATGGAGTTAAATCAGAATGGAAAGTACAGAAATTAATTCAAAAGAAGTATGTGACATATTAAATTCAATAATGGAATATGAGCTTGCTGGAGTAGTTCGATATACCCACTCCTCTATGATGGTAAGTGGTCCATACAGATTACCCATTGTAAGTTTTTTAAAAGATCAAGCTGCTGAGTCACTTCTTCACGCGCAACAAGCTGGAGAAAAGATTGCTGGTCTTGATGGTCATCCAAGTCAAAAAATTGCAAAAATAGAAGAAACAAATAGGCACTCTATTAAAGACATTCTCGAAGAAAGTTTACAGCATGAACTATACGCTCTTGACTTATATAAAAAATTATTAAAATCAGTAGAGAATAAATCTGTGTATCTTGAAGAGTACGCAAGAGCGCAAATTGGCGAAGAGGAACAGCATTCACTAGAGCTCAAAATTATGCTTAAAGATTTTAGTTAACGACTTTTAAAATATCTTTCGTGATGTGCTTCTGATAATTCAAGAAGCTCTTTATTGATTTCATCTCTAATAGTTTTTGGATCAAATTGAACAAGTTTTTTTATTCCAAAACTTTCTATATCAAATGATTGAGATCCAGCTGCTCTAAAAAGATCAAAGATCCAAGTAATTGGATTTAGAGAATGATTAAAATTTATTGCTTTCTCTTCAAGTTTTTTTTCAAGTAAATCTTGGTCAATAATTTTAAATCTATGTTGCAATATTTGAACCTTAAATTTTTCAAGTCGATCATTAATAATTTCTCTCTCCTCAAGTGAATATTTTGTCCAACTTACAATTTCATGAGAAAAGCGTTTACAACCTTTACAAACTTCGTCACCAAAAGTTGTGGAACATATGCCTAGACAAGGTGTTGATGATCGTTTTTTCTGTAATTTGCGCACAATTAAAATAATAACTCATTTTTTAATAAAATTTCTCTATTTAGTGGCTATCTTTTACTATAAGAGTAAAATATGGCCATCGGAGACCAGACGATGTTAGAAAGTTATAAACAACACGTTAAAGAAAGGGCTGAACAGAATATACCGCCACTTCCCTTAGACGCCGAACAGACCTCAAATCTTGTGGATCTACTGAAATCCGAACATGAGGAATCTGAGTTATTACTCTTTCTTTTAAAAGAGAGGGTTCCAGCAGGCGTTGATCAATCTGCCTATGTAAAAGCTGCTTTTCTAGCTGACATAACTGCTGATAAAACATCGAGTCCATATATTAGTAAAACTGAAGCAGTTAATATTTTGGGGACAATGCTGGGTGGCTATAACATTGAACCATTGATAAATTGTCTTGAAATCGATGGTCTAGGACAAGTTGCAGCAGATGCTTTAGGTAAAACTCTCTTAATTTTTGATGCTTTCAATGAAGTTTTTGAGCTTTCAAAGAGTAATGAATATGCAAAACAGGTCATAGAGTCATGGGCAGAGGGTAAATGGTTTACAGAAAAAACAGATATAGCAGAACAAATTAAACTTACAGCATATAAAGTGCCTGGTGAAATCAATACTGATGATTTATCGCCAGCAACGGATGCATGGTCAAGACCTGACATTCCTCTTCATGCATTAGCAATGTTTAAAATGCCAAGAGAAGGACTTGATAAGCCGCTTGAAACAATTGAAAAACTGAAAGAAAAAGGTAATCCTTTGGTTTTTGTTGGTGATGTTGTAGGTACTGGATCATCAAGAAAATCAGCAACAAATTCTGTTCTATGGCATATGGGTGATGAAATACCACATATCCCAAATAAAAAAGAAGGTGGTTTTTGTTTTGGGGGAAAAATTGCACCAATATTTTTTAATACCTTAGAGGATTCTGGTGCTTTTCCTATCGAAATGGATGTTACTAATTTAGAAATGGGACAAGAGATAATTCTAGAACCTTTCAATGGCAAGGTTCTAAATGCAGATACGAATGAAGTAATAACAGAATTCAAATTGAAGACTGATGTAATTTTAGATGAGGTAAGAGCTAATGGAAGAATACCTCTTATTATCGGAAGACAGCTTACTGATAAAACAAGAGATGTTTTAGGCCTTGATCCAACAGATATTTTTAGAAGACCAGATTCTCAAGATAAATCTGATAAAGGTTTTACGCTCGCCCAAAAAATGGTCGGAAAGGCATGTGGAGTAAACGGTATCAGGCCTGGTACATATTGTGAACCGAGAATGACAACTGTTGGTTCTCAGGATACAACCGGACCAATGACAAGAGATGAACTTAAAGAGCTTGCTTGTTTGGGATTCTCAGCTGATCTTGTTATGCAATCATTCTGTCATACTGCTGCTTATCCAAAACCAGTTGATATTGAGACTCAGCATACTCTTCCTGATTTTATTATGAATAGAGGTGGTGTTTCATTAAAACCGGGAGATGGGATTATTCACTCTTGGCTTAATAGAATGTTGATACCAGATACTGTAGGTACTGGTGGAGATAGTCACACAAGATTTCCAATTGGAATAAGTTTTCCAGCCGGATCAGGTTTGGTTGCTTTTGCTGCTACTCTTGGAGTAATGCCTCTTGATATGCCAGAATCTGTACTTGTTAGGTTTAAGGGAGAAATGCAACCTGGAATAACTTTGAGAGATCTAGTTAATGCTATTCCATACGCAGCAATTCAAAAGGGTCTTTTAACTGTAGAGAAAGAAGGAAAAAAGAATATTTTTTCTGGTAAATGCTTGGAAATTGAAGGTTTGCCTAATCTCAAGGTTGAGCAAGCATTTGAGTTATCAGATGCATCTGCAGAAAGATCTGCGTCTGGATGTACTGTAAGGTTGAATAAAGAACCAATAATAGAATACTTAGAATCAAATATCATAATGTTGAGATGGATGATTGCCAGTGGATATGGGGATGCAAAAACTATTGAGAGAAGAGCTCAAGCCATGGAAGAATGGATTAAAAATCCTCAATTGTTAGAACCGGATAAAAATGCCGAATATGCTGAAGTTATTGAAATTGATCTTAATGAAATTAAAGAGCCGCTTTTGGCTTGCCCAAATGATCCAGATGATATTAAAACCCTTTCAGATGTTTGTGGGGATAAGATTGATGAAGTATTTATAGGCTCATGTATGACCAACATTGGGCATTTTAGAGCAGCAAGTCATTTATTAAAAAAATATGATGGAACAAAAGCTAAACTATGGATCTCTCCTCCCACAAAAATGGATGAACAACAATTAAAAGAGGAAGGCGTTTTTGAAACTTTTGTAACATCAGGTGCTAGAACAGAATTACCGGGTTGCTCATTGTGTATGGGTAATCAAGCTAGAGTTCTTGCAGGAGCAACTGTTGTTTCAACATCAACAAGAAATTTTCCAAATAGACTTGGAGACGGTGCAAATGTATATTTAGCTTCTGCTGAGCTTGCTGCAATTGCCTCGATAGTAGGAAAACTGCCAACACATGATGAATATATGAAATATATGAGCAAGATTAATCCATTTTCAAATGAAATATATAAGTATTTAAATTTTGATGAGATACCTGCTTATGTTGAAAGTGCAAATTCAGCCGAAATACCAGCAGTAAATATTATTAATACGGGTTAGCCGTTTACTTTAGATTTTTCTCTTTGAGTCTTTAGTTCGTCTTTTCGAGATTTTTCAAGATCTTCGAGATAATTTTCAACTAACGGAGTAATATAATTTCCGGTGAATATAGATGTCTCAAATTCTTTAATTTTAGGATTGCCTGCTGAGACTGTATCAACGAGATCTTCAAGGGTTTGATAAATTAACCAATCAGCATTGATTTCTTTTGCGACCTCTTTGTCTGATTTGTTTGAAGCAATAAGTTCAGATGTTGCAGGCATATCAATACCATATAAATTTTGATACTTAATGGCTGGTGCTGCAGATGCAAAATAAACTTTGTTTGCACCAGAATCTCTTGCCATTTCAATAATTTTCTTACTGGTGGTTCCTCTAACAATTGAGTCATCAACAAGTAGTACATTTTTTCCTTGAAACTCAAGATCTAAAATATTTAATTTTCTTCGAACTGATTTTTTTCTTTCTTCCTGATATGGCATTATGAATGTACGGCCAATATAACGATTTTTTACAAATCCCTCTCTGTAAGGAATGTTTAAATCAACTGCAAGCTGATGAGCAGCTGTAGTAGAGCTATCTGGAATAGGAATAACAACATCAATGTCATGATCAGGTTTTAACTTCTTAATTTGCTGTGCGAGCTTTGTTCCCATTCTCATTCTAGCTTTGTAAACTGATATCTCATCTATCTTTGAGTCAGGTCTTGAAAAGTAAACATACTCAAAAATACATGGTCTCTTTTGAGGGCTATCTGAGCATTGTTGAGAATGAAGATTACCTTTTTTATCAATAAATACTGCTTCACCTGGCTCAATATCTCTTAATTTTGTATACCCAAGAGACATAAATAATGCATCTTCTGAAGCAATAATATATTCATCAACTGATTTGCCCTCTCTGATACCAATTGATAACGGTCTTATTCCATTATTATCACGAAAAGCCAAAATTCCATGACCTGTGATTAACGCTATCACAGCATATGCCCCATCGCATCTGATATGTGTTTTTTTAACAGCTTTAAAAAAATTTTCAGCGGATGGATATATCTCACGCTGTTTGGCTAATTCATGTGCAAAAATATTTAACAAAACCTCAGAATCAGAATCAGTAGTCAAATGCCTCATTTCAGCATGAAATAATTCGTTTGATAGTTGTTTTGAATTTGTAAGATTACCATTATGTGCGAGACTAATTCCATATGGTGAGTTCACATACATAGGCTGTGCAAACTCTTTGCCAGCTCCGCCTGCTGTTGGATATCTAACATGTCCTATACCATAGTTACCAATAAGCTTGTTCATATGTCTTTGCTGGAACACATCTCTAACGTATCCCATTGATTTTCTACTATTTAACTTATCTAATTGATCACAGACAACCATGCCAGCTGCATCTTGACCTCTATGTTGAAGCATTAATAATGCGTCATATAAATCAGCAGCGACATTTCCTTCAGCTGATATTCCAACTATTCCGCACATTAGGATTCCCCGTTATTTGTTTGATTCTCATTTTGTTCAGGAATGATTTCTTTTTTTAGAGGTTCAATCAATTCCTGAGCCTCCTCAACAATATCATTATTATCTATTAATTTTCTAAAATATGCTTCAATTTGTGGCGCGTATTTTTGAATAATTGGGGTAATTTTTGAATTTGTAATTATGTCTGTTGTTTTAATGCTTGACGGTAATATAAGAAATATTACAAATAAAACTATTAACCCTCTCATAAGTCCAAACACAACTCCCAAAAATCTATCGAAACCTGATGCTCCCGACCATTTAATTAGTTTGCTAATAAACTTAATTATAATTCCACCAACAAAAATAAAAATTACAAAAACAACAATATAGGAAATTATTTTTGAAATCTCTTGATTTCCAATAAGTTCGTTTATTTGAGGAGTTGCTAGATACTCTAAGCTTATTGCGGCTATAAAAGCGGCTACCCATAAAAATAACGATAAAAATTCTTTAGTAAATCCTCTTGAAAAAGATATCAAACCTGATGCTATTAGTACCACCAAGATAAACCAATCCGCAAAATTTAAGCCTAAAGCTTCCACCTTGATACCTCTCCATTATTTGATTCAGATAAATTCTGAATTAAAGTAATATTTTTTAATATGTCATCTTCTGATAAAAAAGGTCCTACGTAAACAGCAAATCTGTCTTTTTTCCCTTGAAAATTTTCTATAAAACAAGGAAATCCACCTTCAATGATCTTCTTTTTTATTCTATTTGCATTATTCTCAGATGATAAGACGTGTGCTCTATAAACAAAAAGATCAAAATATTCTTCATCAAACATTACGAATCCATTTTGTTCATAAACATCATAAGAAGAGTTAATTCTAATGTCTTTATTTTTTATATTAGCTGATGATGCATTAATAGTAGGTTCCATCTTTTTTATGCTTTCATCTTTATCGGGGAAAAAAAAATACATAAGAGATGAAATAGTGACTGCTATAAAAAGTAAGCCAATAAATCTTTCAGTTTTCATTATTTTTTATATATTTTTCTTAAAATACTCTTAATCTTAGATCTTAAATTCTTTCTGTGAACAATCATGTCGATTGCACCATTATTCAATAGGTACTCTGATTTTTGAAAATTATCAGGTAATTCTAATCTTACAGTTTGCTCAATAACTCTCCTTCCTGTAAAACCACTCAAGGCATTTGGTTCAGCAATATTTATATCTCCAAGCATGGCAATACTTGCGGATACACCACCATAAATTGGATCGACCAAAACAGAAATATATGGAAGTTTTTGTTTTTTAAGCTTTTGTATTGCAGCAGAGGTTTTTGCCATTTGCATTAAGGATATCATTGACTCTTGCATCCTAGCTCCACCGCTAGTTGCAAAACAAATAAAAGGTATTTTATTCTTAATTGCTAAATTTATACCCTGTACAAATTTTTCTCCCACAACACTTCCCATTGATCCACCTAAAAATCTAAATTCAAATGCTGCAACAACAACTTTTGTTGAATCAAGATCACCTTCTACAACAATTAATGCTTCTTTTTCGCCAGTTGAAGATACTGCTTCTTTTACCCTAGAAGTGTAGTATTTAGAATCTTTGAATTTAAGAGGGTCTTTTGTAGTCAAATCAGGTGCAATTTCCTTAAAGGAGCTATTATCAAGAAAAATTTCCAATCTCTTTCTCGCGCTTATCCTAAAGTGATAATCGCATTTGGGACAAACATATAATGATTTTTCTAACTCAGGCGCATATAGAACAGATTCACATTTTTTACATGAGCTCCAAAGACCGTCAGGTACTTTGCTTTTAGACTTTAAAGTCCCTATTGAAGGTATTAGCCTTCTTAACCAATTCATGATATTGCCTTTTTGATATCAGATATATATTGACCTATCTTATCAAATTCTTTTGATTCAGAGTTATCTTCTATCATTTGTACAATTGAAGATCCTACAATAACCCCATCAGAATGATTTGAAAGTAATTTTGCATCCTCTTCAGATTTGATACCAAAACCAGCTAGGGTTGGAACCTTTGCGTATTTTTTAATCACTTTAATATTTTTAGATATCTCTTCGACATTTAAATTTGATGATCCAGTCACACCTCTAAGAGTTACATAATATATAAATCCCGAGCTATTATTTGCGATTGATTTAATTCTATCCTCTTTTGTAGTAGGTGATATTAAAGAAATTGTATTTATATTTTTACTTTGAATCCCATAGTCTTCAAGCATTAGTTCTCCAGGTATGTCTACACACAATATCGAGTCAACATTATCATTTTCATTTTTTTTGATTAATTCCCTAAAAAAAATAAATGAATTGAGATAACCCATTAAAACAATTGGGGTTTTATTATCTTTTAATCTGAAGTTAGAAATTAGCTGAAAAATATCTTCTAAGGAAATTTTTTTTGTAATTGCTCTATCATGGGCTCTTTGAATAATTGGTCCTTCAGCAATTGGATCTGTGAACGGAACTCCAACTTCAATAATATCAACACCTGATTTAACAAACATATGCATAATTTTTAAAGTTGAATCTAAGTCGGGATCACCAGCAACTAAATATGCAACTAATGCTTTTTTATTTTGTTCTTTAAGTTTATCTAATTTTTTAGTTAATCTATTCAAATTTTAATACCATCAATTTCTGCTACAGTATTAATATCTTTGTCACCTCTTCCTGAAACATTTACAACTATATTTGCACTAGTATCAAATTCTTTCATTAAGGTTTCTAGGTATGCAAAAGCATGAGCAGTCTCAAGAGCAGGAATAATGCCTTCGAATTCTGATACTTCATGGAAAGCACGCAAAGCGTCTTCATCGCTTACAGCTACATACTCAGCCCTGCCAGAATCTTTGAGCCAAGAGTGCTCTGGACCAACGCCTGGATAATCTAAACCTGCAGAAACAGACTTAGTTTCTTTAACTTGTCCCTTATCATCCTGCATCAAATAACTTAATGCTCCGTGAAGAACGCCTGGTTCACCATCGTTCAATGGGGCAGCATGTTGACCAGTTTCTACACCTTTTCCACCAGCTTCAACACCGATTAATCTTGTTTGATTGATGTTAATAAAAGGATAAAAAGCACCCATAGCATTAGATCCACCACCAACACATGCAATTATCGCATCTGGCATTGCATTAAATAGCTCATTAGACTGAGATATAAGCTCCTCTCCAACAACAGAGTTAAAGTCTCTAACTATCATTGGATAAGGATGAGGGCCCGTAACGCTCCCAATTATGTAATAAGTATCATCAACATTTGTTACCCAATCTCTTAATGCTTCATTAAGGGCGTCCTTAAGTGTAGCCGAACCTGAATCAACAGAATGTACTTTAGCTCCAAGTAATTTAATTCTATAAACATTAAGGGATTGCCTTTTCACATCTTCTGCACCCATATATATGTGACATTCAAGACCTAGCCTTGCTGCAACAGTGGCTGTAGCTACTCCGTGTTGACCCGCACCTGTTTCAGCAATTATTCTTTTCTTACCCATATGTTTAGCCAATAGTATCTGACCAATAGTATTGTTAATTTTATGTGCGCCTGTATGATTTAAGTCTTCTCTTTTAAGCCATATCGAACCAGTCCCATAATGCTTTGATAGTCTTTCTGCAAAATATAAAGGAGAGGGTCTTCCAACAAACTCGGATAAATCTTTATAGAATTGATTTTTGAAATCTTTTTTATCTTTAAGCTTATTATATGTTTCTTCGAGCTGCTCTAAGGCATACATCAAGGTTTCTGGAACAAACTTTCCTCCATATTTCCCAAAGAATCCGTTTTGATCAGGTAAATTGATGTCATTAAATTTCATTATTATAATTTTTTTAAAATGTCTTTAACTAGGCTGATATTTTTGATGCCGACTGAAGATTCAACACCTGAGTTTATGTCAATACACCATGCACCAGTACTAATTGCATTATCAACATTTTCAAAATTAATTCCACCAGATAAAATACTTTTTTGATTTAAATTTAAATTTTCAATGATTTTCCAGTCAAAAGTCTCGCCAGTTCCTCCATATGAAGATTTTTTATAAGTTTCAAACAAAATCGCTGATGCATCTTGATAATTACTAATTTCTTTTAAGCTTTCAAAATCCTTAATCCTAATTGCTTTCCAGAATTCTTTTTTATGGCTTTTGGCAAACTCATTTGTTTCATCTCCATGAAATTGCAGGATAGGGTCTTTAAAATATGATGAAGTTTCTTCAATATAATCTGCAGTCGAATTTACATAAACACAAACAGGCCTTTTATCTTTAAAGTTATAATTTTTAATTTTATTCAAAAATTTTTTTGAAACATGCCTAGGGCTATGTTGATAAAAAATGAATCCAAGATAATTTATAGAGTTAAATTCAATAATTTCATCTAAAAAATTAAAGTCGGAGATTCCACAAATTTTTATATTGGATTGCATTAAATTCTAAATCTGTCTATGAGATTTTTTTCCATAGTCTGAGATTTTATCTCATTATATTTAGGTCCTAAAAAAAATAAACCTTTTGCAGGTGCCGTCCTTCCTGCAAAAGATCTATCCTTTTTTTCAAGAATATCTTTCACAGAAAAATTATTTTCATTTTTTGCAATATCAATTAAGGTACCAATCATTATTCTTACCATATTTTGAAGAAAGGCATTAGCTGTAATTGTAATAATAAGAAAATTTTCATAACTCTCAATATCAACATTATTAATTTTCTTGATGGGATTTTTTGAATTACAGTTTGAACTTCTAAAAGATGAGAAATTATGAGAACCTAAAAATAAATTTAATTCTTTGAAGATTAATTCTTTGTCGAGTTTATTTTTTACCCAATAGCAATAATCATCAAAAAATAGCGGTTTTTTCTCAGAATTGTAAATAACGTATGAGTATCTTCTTTCAATAGCTGAAAATCTAGAATCAAAATTATCAGAAACATGAAATATCTTTTTAACTGCAATAGATTTAGGTAAATTAGAGTTAATTCCTTTAATCCAATTAGAGTCTTCCCTAATATGATCAGTTTGAAAATCAAAAACTTGTGAAATAGCGTGAACGCCTGCATCAGTTCTGCCAGAATAATTTATAACTATATTTTCATCAGTTATTTTATTTAATGCTTCCTCCAAGTGCTCTTGAATTGTGACTGCATTATTTTGACGTTGAAAGCCAGAAAATTTAGTCCCATCATATTCAAGCGTAGCTGCTATCTTCACGGTTATTTAATTTTTTTTAATAAAGACAGAGCGCTTTCTTTTATTAATTCGTCATCACAATCAATAATTATATTGTTTAGGATATTCTGTGCACTTTTTTTATCATCCATTTCAAAATACATTACAGCTAAATCATATTGTTGCTGATCTTTGTTATTTTCTACGCTAAGACCATCAGGCATAATATTATCTGAGTTATCTTCCTCAGCTTCCTCAAAATCGTAATCTATATTGTTTCTAGATGCTTTTATATTTTTTAAATATATATATATCAGGGCAAGAAGAATACCAGAAATTAGAGATATCAAAGATATAAAGACTAGATCAATAACTTTAAAATTATTCTCCTGAACTTGTTTTTCAGATTCTTCAAACTTTTCAAGAAACTCATCAACAAGTTCATTTTCAATTCCTAATTGAATTTCTTTTGTATTTTTTTCTATAAAATCCTCGGGTGAAAATTTTGTATTTAGTGATAGATCTTTATTTTTATCATTTATTGTTTTTTCAATTATGTTGTTGGTATTTTCTATCACTGATGGAGCCGTTAAAACCAGTAATGTTTTGGTAGCTGAAGAAAAGCCATTCAAAAAAGTATCATTCATTTTAAATATTGAGTCTCTTGCAGATTGATCTGAAATTTTTTGCATTTCATACTCAGATGGGATGCTGATATCAACATCTTTTCTGATTAAATTTATATTATCGTTAATAAATGCATCTTTGTTTCCAAGATAAATTGACCACATAATTTGATAAATTGACAGATCGCTGGAAGTTGACTTTACCTTTTTAGCCATGCTCCACATTGTTGTAATTTCTTTAGCTTTAAAAATATTTGATTCTTCATTTCTTATTTTTGATTCGGGCACTTTTATAACTGTTTGTTTTAAATCTACTCGAGTATCTTTTGCGGAGTTTTTTGTTAAGGGTTGATTTTGAGAGTAATTTCTCATTTTAGATGGTAAGAAGATAAAAATATCTTTTTCAAAAGTTTTTTTAATTTTTAATTTAAAGCTGAAATAGTCTTCTTGATATTCTTCAGATAACACTATTGTAAAACTTTGATAAGTGTCAAAGTTTTTAATCAAAGTGTAAATAATATCTTTTTCGTTAATTGGATCATTTGATTTATATTGATCCAAGGTGATATCACCATCGGTTACAGTAATATTTTCAATCTTTATTTCTATTACTCTTTGATTTTGAGAGTTAAGTTTAATTTGAGGTGATGCAAGCTTTATATCTGCAAAAAGATTTATTGAGACAAAAGAAATTAAAAATAATAAATAGCAATTCCTCATATTTTATTTTCTTTAATAAGTTGTTCTAGTATTTGAACAGCATTTAAGGCAGCACCCTTTCCGTAAATATTGTCAGCAACTATCCACATAGAAATCCAATTCTCATTATTTATGTGTTCTACTCTTATCCTACCAACGAAGACTTCTTCTGAATCATTTGCATGCTCATAGGGAGTTGGATACTCATTTTTAGAGGGATTATCAATTAATTTTATACCACGAGTTTCTAATAAAATTTTATGTAAGTTTTCTTTAGTTGTTTTGTCTTTTGTTCTTAAAAAGACAGCCTCAGAATGACCGTTTGTTACAGGAACTCTTACGCATGTAGATTGAACAAAAATTTTGGGATCAAGAATTTTTTGCGTCTCCCAAGAAATCTTCATTTCCTCTTTGGTAAAATCGTTTTCTAAAAAAACATCACACTGTGGAATAACATTTCCGGCGATTCTTTTTGGATAGATTTTAATATCTTCCTTGCCTGCTAGTTGATTCTCAAATTCATTTATAGCTTCTTTTCCAGTTCCAGATACTGCTTGGTATGTTGCAATATTAATAAAATTGACGCTCAATTCTTCATGAATTGGCTGTATTGCAAGCAATAGCTGGGATACAGAACAATTTGGATTAGCAATTAATGTTGGTTTTTTTAATTTTTTAATTTCGTACCCATTTATTTCTGGTATCACTAGAGGCACATCATCGTCATATCTGTATTCAGATGATAAATCAATAACATAAATACCCTTATTGACGAATGACTTAGCATACCTTTTTGCAACTGCAGATCCAGCACAAAAAATTGCTATATTGATTTGTGATGGATCAAAACTTTTTATATCTGTAATTTTATATATAGAGTTTTTCAACTTTATCTCATTACCTACTGAAGAAAAGCCAAGGGGGTAAAAATTACTCAAAAAAATATTTTTTCGTTCTAATAATTTGAGAATTTTTCCTCCAACGACTCCTGAGGCGCCAACAAGAGCAAGATTAATATGTTTATTCATTTTCAAGTATTTCAATTATTATGTCTGATACTTCACTAGTTTTTATGTATGGATTCCCAGCTGCAATGTCTTTAGTTCTGTAGCCATTTTTAATATATTTTTTGATAGCCGCATCAATTTTGTCAGAGAGATTTTCCTCACCAAGTGAAAATTTTAAGGCCATTGAAAGGGAAGAAATCATTGCTAGAGGGTTTGCAATATCTTTATCAGCAATATCTGGTGCACTGCCATGACACGGTTCATACATACCTTTGAATGAACTGTTTAATGATGCAGATGGAAGCATGCCTATAGAACCAGTTAGAGTTCCTGCAATATCAGATAAAATATCACCAAATAAATTGCTTGAAACAATTACATCAAATTGATTTGGATCAATAACTAATTGCATTGCGGTATTATCTGCAAGTTGGTGAGTTAGCTCCACATCTGGATATTCAGCTGACATCTCGGTTAATATTGATCTCCAAAATTTAGAAACTTCAAGAACATTTGCTTTATCTACTGAACATAACTTTCCATTTCTCTTTTGAGCGGCCTCAAAAGCAACATTTGCAATTCTTCTTATTTCATCCTCGTTATATATCATGGTATTAAAAGCATAGCCTGGCTCAACGTCAGATACCAAACCTCTAGGCTCACCGAAATAAACACCTCCGGTAAGTTCTCTTACTATTAATATGTCTAAGTTATTAATTATTTCTTTCTTTATTGGTGATGCATTTGATAACTCATTGAAAAGAAATGCTGGTCTCAGATTTGCAAATAGGTTTAGCTCTTTTCTTAGAGTAAGTAATGCATTTTCAGGTCTAAGATCCCACTCGAGATCATCCCACTTTTCACCTCCTACTGCTCCAAATAGAATGGCGTCTGATTTTTTTGCTTCCTCTAGGACAGCATCAGGAATTGGATGACCCTCTAAATCATATGCCGCTCCACCGACATTCATTTTAGTTATGAGAAAATCTAGGTTATTTGATTTAATTAAATAATTTAGAACATTCAATGTAGAATCCATAACTTCTCTACCTATTCCATCACCGGGAAGTGCTAATATTTTTTTAGTCATTTGCAAAAATCCATGGATATTTCTTTATTCTTCTTATTTCAAAATCTGAAATATCATTTTTATAGCCCATTGTTATATCTATATCATCTAAACCAAAAACAATCCTATCAAGTAAATTTTTATCTACTTGAAATGAAATAAGAGAATCTTCATCTATTTGGATTTCTTTCTTAGTTAGGTCAATTGATAAATGAGTAACATCATTGTTAGCTCTAGTAAAAAGCATTTGGATTTTTTCTTTTTCTAGTTTTATTGGCAATACACCATTCTTAAAACAATTATTATAAAAAATATCTCCAAATGATGAGGCTATTACTGCTTTTATACCAAAATCTCTCAGAGCCCAGACAGCATGCTCTCTGGAGGAGCCACAACCAAAGTTATCTCTTGCAAGTAATATTTTTGATTCATCATATGGCTTGGTATTTAAAATAAAGTTTTTATTAAGTATTCTTTCCTTTTTTGTAATTCCTAATTTACCGTCGTCTTCATATCTCCAACCATCAAATAAGTAATCTTCAAATCCATATTTTTTAATTGATTTTAAATACTCTGTTGGAATGATTTGGTCTGTATCTATATTATTTCTATCAATGGAAGCCATTACTCCATCAATTATTAATCCTTCACTATTTGAAGTCATGATGGGTCTCCAACTGTTCCATTAATAGCAGTATATGCCGCCATTAATGGACTCATTAAATGCGTTCTTCCTAGATAACCTTGTCGACCCTCAAAATTTCTATTAGAAGTTGAGGCACATCTTTCGTAAGGTTTTAATTGATCAGGGTTCATACCGAGGCACATTGAGCAACCTGGATCTCTCCAAACAAATCCAGCTTCAATAAAAACTTTGTCTAACCCTTCTGATTCAGCTTGCTCTTTTACTAATCCTGATCCAGGAACCACAATTGCTTCTAAGATATTTTCTGCAACTGTTTTACCTTTAACAATCTCAGCTGCTTCTCTTAAATCTTCAATTCTGGAATTTGTACAAGAGCCGATAAATACTTTGTCAAAAATTAATTCTGAAAGTTTTTTTTCTGAATTGATGCCCATATACTCTCTTGCGAGTGAAATATTTTTTGTTTCGTCTGACTCTAAATTTGAAGGAGTTGGAATATTGTCATCGAAATTAACTACCATTTCAGGCGATGTACCCCATGTAACCTGAGGCTTAATTTGAGAAATATCAATAACTAATTCATTGTCAAATTTGGCCCCTAGATCTGTTTTTAAACCTTCCCAGTAGTTTATGGCTTCTTTCAACATATTCTCACTTAGAGTACAGTGTTTTTTTACGTATTCTATGGTTATTTCATCTGGTGCAACTAAGCCAACTTTTGCACCTGCTTCAATAGCCATATTGCATATTGTCATTCTGCTCTCAACAGAAATACTTTCAATATATTTTCCGGCAAATTCTATCGCATAGCCTGTTCCACCAGCAGTTCCGATTTGTCCAATTAGGTACAAAACAATATCTTTAGAGGTAACATTTTCTCTAGGAACTCCCTCAAATCTCACCAACATATTTTTTAATTTTGAAACTTTCAAGCATTGTGTTGCCAAAACATGCTCTACTTCCGAAGTTCCAATACCCATAGCCAGGCATCCAAGGGCTCCGTGAGTAGAAGTATGAGAGTCACCACAAACAATAGTCATTCCAGGTAATGTATAGCCTAATTCAGGACCAATCACATGAACAATACCTTGTTTAGAAGATTTGATATCAAATTGTTTTATTCCAAATTTATTACAATTTTTATCAAGCTCAATGACCTGAATTTTAGAAATCTCATCTTCGATTTCATTAAAGCCAAAATTATTACCTCTTTCAGTAGGAACATTATGATCTGGAGTTGCCACATTTGCACCCAGTCTCCAAGGTGTTAAATTTTTCTTAGATAATCCTTCAAAAGCTTGGGGCGAAGTAACTTCGTGAAGATAATGTCTATCTATATATAAAAGGGATTCACCAGAATTAAGCTGGCTCACATGGTGCTCTTCCCAGAGTTTGTCGTACAAAGTCTTCATTATTTTTATTCACTAAACGGCAGCTTTTGCTCTATGTCTAAACACTGAGCTCTGTTAATAAGCAAATGATCTACCAATACAAGACTCACCATAGCTTCAGCAATAGGAACTGCCCTTATGCCTACGCATGGATCATGTCTTCCAATAACTTCTAAATCAACATCTTTGCCTTTGTTATTAATAGTCTTTCCTTTTTTTCTAATGCTAGATGTAGGTTTAATAATAAAACTTAAATTTATATCATCTCCATTTGATATTCCACCCAAAATACCACCAGAATTATTTGTTGAGTAGCCAGTTGAAGTAATCTCATCTCTTGCTTCAGATCCCTTTAATTCTAAAAGATCATCTGCATTTCCAATAGATACTGATTTGACAGCATTTATAGTCATGATTGCTTTTGCAAGATTTGCATCAAGTTTTTCAAAAACTGGATCACCAAGTCCAACTGGACAATTTTCTACAACAACACCAAGCTTTGCTCCAACAGAATTACCCTCTTCAATTAAATTATTAAACAATGAATCTAATTCAGAAAGCTTTGTGTCATCACAAAAGAAATATTTATTTGTGGCTTCTTTGTGATTGATAATATCTGCTTTAATCTCACCAATTTCTGATACAAACCCACTTACTGTTATACCCTCTTTTTGGAGTATTTTCTTTGCAATCGCGCCCGCTGCAACCCAATTTGCAGTCTCTCTAGCACTGGATCTGCCTCCACCTCGATAATCTCTGTGGCCATACTTGGATTGATAGGTAATATCTGCATGGTTTGGTCTAAATACATCTTTGATATTTGAATAATCTTTAGACTGTTGATCCTTATTATAAATAATCATTCCTATTGGAGTTCCAAGTGTTTTTCCTTCAAAAACACCCGACATAATCTCTACAGTGTCGTCTTCCTTTCTCTGAGTTGTTATATCTGATTGACCAGGTTTCCTTCTGTTTAGTTCGAACTGAATATCATCTTTTGTGAGATCTATTTGCGGAGGACAGCCATCCAAAATACAGCCCATAGCAACACCATGACTCTCACCAAAGGTCGTTATCTTGAATATTTTTCCAAACGTATTGCCTGACATGGCAATAATTATAGTCTAAAAAGCCTGAAAAGCCTTATTTATGGGACTTTTGAAAATAGTGTTTGAAAATCTATGACAGAGGTATTTTCAAGTTCCTTTTGATTCATACATAGCTTAAATATCTTTTCAGAAACTTTCTCATCAAAAGTTAAATTTAGATTAGTTTTAAATTTCTGTTCTAAGACAGGAATACCCTCTTTTCTTCTTCTTTTATGACCAATGGGATACTCAACTTCAACCTCATCAGTTGAAGTTCCGTCTTTAAAATTAATCTGGATTCTGTTGGCAATCGAGCGTTTATCTGCTTCAAGATATTCTCTAGAGTATCTTTTATCTTCTTTAATAATCATTTTTTCTCTCAGAACATCTATTCTTGGATCTTTTGCAACATCATCCTCGTAATCCTCGGCTGTGAGATCGCCTTTTAATAAACCAATTGCAACCATATATTGTAAACAATGATCTCTATCAGCAGGATTATTTAATTCACCAACTTTTGAAATAATCCTGATTGCAGATTCATGAGTAGTAATCTCAATAGATTTTATGTCATCAATTTTATCCTTAATGACTTTATGTAACTTTACTGCAGATTCGACAGCAGTCTGTGCATGAAATTCTGCTGGAAAGCTTATTTTAAATAAAATGTTTTCCATCACATATGTTTCAAAAGATTGAGATAAAGCAAGTTTTTCTCCTCCAAATAGAACATCTTCGAATCCCCAAACAGGTGCTGATAAGACGCCTGGATATCCCATTTCGCCAGAAATGGTAATCATTGCAAGCCTAACTGCTCTACTGGTTGCATCTCCTGCAGCCCAACTTTTTCTTGAACCAGTATTTGGAGCATGTCTGTATGTTCTAAGGCTTTGTCCATCTACCCAGGCTTGACTAACAGCATCTTTAATTTGATCTTCAGAGCCACCTAATAATTTTGTAGCAACTGCAGTTGAGGCAACTTTTACCAACACAACATGATCTAAACCAACTTTATTAAAACTGTTATCAAGAGCTAAAATACCTTGGATTTCATGAGCCATAATCATCGATTCAAGAACCGTTATCATTTTTAATGACTCTTTTCCATTTGAAACGTTTTGCTGTGACACAAAATCGCAAAGAGATAATATTGCACCAAGGTTATCCGATGGATGACCCCATTCTGCAGCAAGCCAAGTATCGTTGTAATCAAGCCATCTAACAATACAACCAATATCAAATGCTCCTTTAATAGGATCTAATTCATAATTTGTTCCTGGAACTCGAACACCAAAAGGCACTTTTGTATCTTTCACAATTGGCCCTAGCATTTTAGTGCAAGCTGGAAATTGAAGCGCTAAGAGTCCACAACCAATAGTATCTACTAGACAGTTTCTTGCAGTATCTAAAGCTAAGTCAGATTTAATTTCATAGCTTGAAACATATTTAGCTATTTTAGATATTAGCTCATCGAAACCTGGTCTGATATTCAGATCAACATTTGATGACATTTATTAAGGCCTTTCTGAGATATCAACCCAGTCTGATGTTTCAACTCCGATATATTCAGCACTTGGTCTAATAATTCTATTGTTAGCTCTTTGCTCCATGCAATGTGCAGCCCATCCAGAAACTCTAGACATTACAAATATTGGAGTAAAAAGTTTAGTTGGTATACCCATATAAAAGTAAGCTGGTGCATGGAAGAAATCAGCATTTGCAAACATTTTCTTCTCATCCGCCATAACTTTTTCAACTTCTTCAGCTACTTGATATAAAGTGTCCGTGGTAGCAAGCTCTGAGAGTTGTTTTGCATATTCTTTTATGACTGCATTTCTTGGATCTCTTATGGAATAAACAGCATGACCAAATCCCATGATTTTTTCTTTATTATTTAACATTTTGATGACATTTGATTTAGCTTCTTCTTTTGAAGTCCAATCTTCAATTAATTCCATAGCTTTTTCATTCGCGCCACCATGCAAAGGACCTCTTAAAGAACCAATTGCTGCAACAACACATGAATGAATGTCAGACATAGTAGATGCGCAAACTCTGGCTGTAAAAGTGGATGCATTAAATTCATGTTCCGCATATAAAATTAATGATACATCCATAACTTTTTTATGAAGATCGGATGGCTTTTCTCCATGAAGAATATGTAAAAAATGCCCCGCCATGCTTTCCTCTTCATTGACTAAGTCAATATCAAGGCCTTCATGAGAGTACTTGTACCAATATGTAACAATGGAAGGCATAGTTGCAATCATTCTATTTATTGCATCCAATTGATTTGTAAAGTCTCCCTCAGGTTCTAAATTTCCCAACATGGATGTACCTGTTCTCATTACATCCATTGGGTGAGCATTAGAGGGTATTTTTTGAAGAACTTCTTTTAAAGACTCTGGAAGATCTCTTTGACCTTTTAAAAGTATTTTATATTCTTCTAATTCTAATTGATTAGGAAGCTTGTCATATAACAACAGATAGGCGACTTCCTCAAAAGTTGCTTTTTCAGCAAGTATTTCAATTTTGTGACCTCTATAGGCAAGTCCTTCAATTTGGCCTACCGTAGAAAGAGAGGTTTCTCCTGCTACTTGTCCTCTTAAGCCTGCTCCTTCTAATTTTTTTGTCATCTATGCCCCTTTAATCATTTGAAAATTGTTCATCGAGTTTTTTTTCAAAATCGTAATAGTTTAAAACTTCATACAACTCTTCACGGGTTTGCATTATATCTAAGAGATGCTCTTGTGTCCCGTCTTTGATAATGGAATTATATATTTTTTCTGCGGACAAACTCATTGCTCTAAAGGCAGTAAGAGGATACAAAACCATATCTACTCCTACATTTTTTAATTCGTTTTGAGAAAATAACGGGGTTTTTCCAAACTCTGTAATATTTGCTAGTATGGGAGCTGAAAATTTATCTTTAAATTTTTTATACTGATCGATGTTTGTAACGGCCTCAAGAAAAATACCATCTGCGCCTTCATCAATATATGCTTCGCATCTTCTAATAGCTCCATCAATTCCCTCTGATGCAATTGCATCAGTTCTTGCCATCACAAAAAAAGATTCATCTACTTTTGAATCAACTGAAATTCTCAATCTAGTTCTCATTTCTTCTATTGAAACCAATTGTTTATTGGGTCTATGTCCACATCTTTTATCAAAAACCTGATCCTCAATATGTACAGCAGCGCAGCCAGCTCTACCCATTTCTTCAATAGTTTCAGAAATCTGATCAGATTCACCCCATCCAGTGTCAATATCCACTAATAGAGGTAAAGTTGTAGCGTTTGTAATTCTCTTAACATCAGTCAAAACATCCTTCATTGATGTGACGCCTAAATCAGGAAGTCCATAAGAGGCAGCAGCAACCCCACTTCCTGATAAATAAATTGCCTTATGGCCAGCTCTCTCCGCTAATTTTGCAGAATAGGCGTTAATGGTTCCAGGCAATATCAAAGGATTATTATCTTTTATGGCTTCCCGAAACTTGTGTCCTGATTTAATATTAATAAAACTTTACTCCTCTGATAATCCTATCTTTATTATTTTTTCTTCTCCACCTATTGGTATCCCTGAGGCTATAAACACATCCGCAATATTCTTGTTGATAAAAACTTTCTCTTTTTGAAATCTCAATCATTCTAGAAGAGCCACCTTGTTTTCTCCAATTGAAATCCCAAAAATTTACATTTTTATATCTTGCAGCTGATCTATGGCCTGAAGAGTTGATTTGATTCATATCTTTCCATCTAGATATCCCAAGAGTTGTTGCAAAAATGTTAAACCCATTTTCATATGCAAATAATGCAGACCTTTCAAACCGCATATCAAAGCATTTAGTGCACCTTTCACCTCTTTCAGGCTCATTTTCAAGGCCTTTAATCCTCTCAAACCAGTTGTCTTTATCGTAATCTCCATCTATACATTCAAAGCCAACTTTTTCACAAAATCTTCTATTTTCATCTTTTCTAATTTCGTATTCATCAATTGGATGAATATTTGGATTATAAAAATAGACTGTTGTTTTTATATTTGATGCTGCAATTGCTTCAATAATTTCACCAGAACATGGAGCACAACAACTATGAAGTAAAAGTTTCTCTTCACCATTTGGAAGAGAAAGCTCAGGTCTCTCATAATTGTTTAATTTATATTTATCACTCATCAACTGTATAAACTTAATTTAATTGAAAGGCTAATTTAAAAATCATTATAGCTACCATAATGATCTATTTCAGCATTAAAAAATATTTTTTCAACATACATCCTATAAATTATTACTTATTTTTTATTCCATATGGAACATGTCCGGACGTAGTTTTGTCAGAAGCACCTAAAATGTGTTTTTTTTGATCATCGAAGAAAATATCTGCATCAAAGGATTCAAGAAACTGACTTTTTGACATTCCTCCTAAAAAAAGTGATTCATCAATTCTTACTCCCCATTCTCTTAATGTCTTAATTACTCTTTTATCAGATGGAGCTGATCTTGCAGTTACAAGTGCGGTTCTTATAGGGCATTCATTTATTTCAAAATCATTTTGTATCTTATTCAACTCAATTAGAAATGATTTAAAAGGCCCCTCTTTTAGATTTGTTTCAGCATTTGCTTCATTTTGAATAAATGCCTCAAGTCCTTTTTCTTGATAAATTTTCTCAGAATCATCTGAAAATATAACTGCGTCTCCATCAAAAGCTATTTTTAAGAGGTCTGATTTTGATTCTTTTTGATTTTTTTGTGGCCTTGAAATGATTGTTGCTGCAGCAACATCACTTTCTATTGCTAACTTTACATCTTCAATGCTACTTGATAGAAACAAATGGACGCCAAAATCTTTAACATATCTATGTGGGCTCTCACCTCCACAAAATGCAGCTCTGGATATATTTAAATTATGATCTTCTATAGAGTTTCTAATTCTTAAGCCAGTATCTGAAGTATTTCTTGACAACAAAATTACTTCAACTCGATTAGAGTTCTCGTATAGGTCATTTATCTTAAGAATCTTTTTTACAAGATTAAAAGCTTCACCGGGTTCAAGAGTATTATCTTCATTTTTAATTTGATAATTTTGGTAAGACTTCAAGCCCTCTTTTTTATAGATTTCATGACTTTCATCAAGGTTAAAAAGAGCTCTTGATGATATTCCGATTATTAATTTAGACTGTTCACTATTCATAAATATTGAAAATGTAATATGTTTTATATTATACTGTACATATATTCAGTATTTTTAATTATTATGAAGGAAATTACATCACAACAACAAAGAGTACTTGATTGTATTCAAATTTATCTAAAGAAAACAGGCTTTCCGCCGACAAGAGCAGATATTTGCAGAGAACTTGGCTTTAAATCACCAAATTCAGCTGAAACACATCTTCGCGCTCTTGAAAAAAAGGGATTTATATCAATTGAAAGTGGGACATCAAGAGGTATCTCAATACTAAATGAAAATGAAAGTTTCAAAACCGATGATGAATATCCTGTAATTGGTCTTGTTGCCGCCGGATCACCAACTTTAGCTCAAGAGAATATTGAGAAAATCGTTAAATGTCCAAAATCTTTATTTGGATCAAGTTTTGATTATTTTTTAAAAGTCAGAGGCTTAAGCATGAAAGATGCTGGAATTATGGAAGACGACATCATTGCCGTAAAAAAGACAACAGATATCAAAAATGGAGATATTGTTATTGCTAGGATTGATGATGAAGTAACAGTGAAGTTTTTTAATAGAAAATCTTCAAAAATTATTGAACTTGAGCCAGCAAATGAAGATTTTGAAAATATAGTTATTGATTTAGAAAACGAAGATCTTCACATAGAGGGTAAGAGCGTAGGTTTGTTTAGAAGAAATTAATGAACAATATTTTGTTTTTTTGAAAATTTTTCTCTTTGTTTTTCAAAGAATTCATCAAGATCGCTAACATTACCACTTACACTTTCAATGCCAGCTCTTATCATTTCTTTGGCCACTGCTAACTCTTGGCCTCTTAAGAAATCTTTTGATTCATTTGAAAATTCTATTTTTACAATTGGATTATCGTGATCATCTGACCTTCTTAATACAATTGTTCCGTCTGAAAGTTGGGCTAATTCTAAATAATTTGTCATCTTAATCCTTAAATAAACAGCTTAACACTCATGAAGTAATTTGCGAAGCAAATCAGAGAGTAATCTATATTTATCTAGTATCATTCTAAATTTTTTCAAGTTATTTGGATTGTTTGTTGCAATTAAATTTTCATCAGCGGTTTCAACAATTTTTTTAATAGAATCTTCTAATATTGAAATTAAGCCCTCTACTTCAAACTCTTTTTTAATGATATGTGCAAGTGACGATATATTTTGTAATTCTATCCACTTTTTTTTGAAGTTGAATTCGTTAATAGGCTCAATTTCATCTATAAATTGGTTATGGACCTCATCTGCCAGATTGCTTAAACCATTTTCAACACATGATAGATATAGTAATTGGTTGTGTGTATCTTTAGATGATGAATTAAATTCAAGTTTTCGAAGAATGCTCTCTGATAAATCAATGTATAAATTTGATAACTCTCTGGATTCCACTACGTTTTAAGATTTTGGTTCCATTTACCTTCAGAAAAAATTGCAGTCCATTTAGTTTTTTTACCATCTTTTTCTGATGCAAGATAATGAACATCATCAGTCCGATTATATCTAATTACATACGGATTTCCGTCCTGATCTTTTTCTGGAGCACTCATTAAATATAAGTGTTTTTTTGTGTCTGGTAGAAATCTGCATGCTTCAGCAAACTCATTTATTAAACCATTCACTTCAGAAACTTTTGGGGCTCTAGTTTCTCTATTTTTGGGATATTTGCTCGCTGCTAAAAAGAGTCCCTTCATGCTATCTCTTAAAAGATAATGATCTTCACATTTTAAACATGCAAGATCTGGTAAAGGTATTGGTTCCATCATTAATGGCTTTGGTTCACCATTTCTTTGCAATGCCCTTGTTGCACCACAGTTGTCATTTAAACATCCAAAATACTTTCCAAACCTACCAGTCTTTAATTGCATCTCAGAACCACATTTATGACACTCCAGAGTTGGACCATCGTAACCTTTGATTTTAAATTGACCCTGTTCTACAAAAAAACCATCACAGTCTGGATTTTTTCCACAAACATGAAGTTTTCTGTTCTCATCGATTAAATAATTATCCATGCTCGTATCACATTTATGACATCTTTTTTTTATTAATAAATTTTCAGCTTCCTCAGTGTCATCTACACTTACTGCCTCATCACCAGAAATCAAGTTAAGTGTTTCTTTGCACTTATCATCATCTGTATTTTGATAACCAGAGCAACCTAAGAAAACACCATTTGATGAATTTCTTATGACCATATTTGGGTTACCGCAAACGCAATTGATATCAGTAGTGGTAGGCTTATTTCCTCTCATTCCAGTGTG
>TARA_B100001057_G_scaffold397776_1_pt1 | contig 29994 bp, 36 predicted proteins | sample TARA_B100001057 | Tara Oceans TARA_B100001057 (sample SAMEA2621839) | marine metagenome | biome: marine biome (ENVO:00000447); feature: surface water layer (ENVO:00002042); material: "saline water (ENVO:00002010), including plankton (ENVO:xxxxxxxx)" | depth 5 m
AAACTGAAGAAGTTGCTGAAACTGAAGAAGTTGCTGAAACTGAAGAAACTAACGAAGAAGACGAAGCTGGTGAAGGTGCTGAAGAAGTAGTTGAAGACGAAACTAACGAAGAGGAAGAAGTTGAAGAAACTGAAGAAACTCCGGAAGTAAAAGAAGAAGAAGCTACTGAAGAATCTGAAGAAACTAATGAAGAAGAAACTACTAACGAAGAGGAAGTAGAAGAAACTGAAGAAGTTGCTGAAGAAGAAGCAAACGAAGAGGAAGAAGTTGAAGAATCTGCTTTAGATACTTACAAGAAAGAAATTTCATCTAAATTAGATGCATTAGTTGAAGCTGCACAAACTAAAGAAAATGAAAACCCATCATTCTTTAAGGTTGTATCTAGCTCAACACAAGACAAATACAATGCACTAAACGAAGATGCAAAAACTGAAGTTAGACAAAGAGTTGCTAAAAGAGGTTTTATGACTGAAGGCGAAATCAACGCAATCGTTGAATCTTCTGAAGCAGTTGTAGAAGCTAGAACATCTGAACCATTCTTTATCACTGCAGCTCCTGCAGAGTACAAAGAGAAGTTCGAAGCTCTAACTGAAGGAAAACAAAATCAAATCAAAGCTCAAGCTAAATACCATACTCTAAATACTGAGTATCAAGTTAGAAACTTCTGGGAAACTAGAGATCTAAGAGAGGTAAAAGTTGACCTAGAAAAATTAGCGGCAGTTAACGAATCAGCAACGACTGAGAAGAAAGACGAGCCACTATATGATGTGTCTAACTACGCTGAAAGCTTAAAGAAAAGATTTAAAAAGTAAAAGATATATAATTAATCGACGATATAGGAGTAGCGAAGCAGAAAACTCCAAGCAAGTCGAGTTCAGAAATGAACGCTTAAACAAAACCATTAAAAATAAAAAACTGAAAAATGGCAAATTTAATTAACGAAGCTGAAATCAGAAACACATGGTCTCCAATCATTGAAGAGGCTACTGGTATCAACGAAGCTTCAAAGCTAGCTTGGATGTCGGAATACTGCCACAATCACAAGCTTTATGAAGATGCATCTGTAATGACTTTAGGAACTGCAGGTAACATCTTTGGTATGGGAGGTACATCTTTCCCAGTTGCTACTGCACAAGGTGGTGCAGGTGCTACTGGTTCAGGTGACAAAGCTCCAACATTATTACCGTTAGCAATGCAAGTTGCTGCACAAACAATTGGTTTAGACTTAGTACCTGTTGTCCCTATGGCTGGTCCTATGGGATTACTATCTTACCTAGACTTCGTATACGAAGGTGGTAAATTAGCTGGTTCTGAGACTCCAACTTACATCAAAACTGACGAAGCTGCGGCTGGTAACGACGTTAACGTTGGTACGTCAAGAATCGATGGTTTCAATATCATCAAAATCGTTGACGCATTAGACGCAACCGCTAACCCTGCAGAAACTTCAATTTCTGTAAGATACTCTAACGCTGTATTAGTAAAAGCTTTAGAAGATCACATTCCTGGATTCTCAGGTGCTGATGACGCTGGTAACCCTTATTCAAGAGGAGCTGGTGAAAACGCGGCTGACAAAGTAATGGGATTAAGCTTATTCTCTAAATCAGTTTCTGCTGAAACTTTCCAAGTTGCAGCAGCTGTAACAAGAGAGCAAGTACAAGATCTTAAGCAGTTCGGTGTTGACGCAGTTGCACAAGTTGAAGCTGTATTAACTAATGAGTTAACTCAGTCAATCAACAACCACATCTTAACTAAGATGAGAGCAATTGCTGGTGCAGGTGGTAACTTTGATGTTGCTATCACTGCTAACTCTGGTGAAACTACTGCAGATTCACACAGAAAAATCTTAACTAAGATCTTAGCTTTAGCTAACAAAATCGCGCAAAACGGTAGAAGAGGTGCTGGTAACTTCGCTGTCGTAGGTGGTGAGGTTGCATCTGCAATCCAATCTGTTGCAGGTTTCGTAGCTTACCCAATGGCTAACACAGTAAATCAAGTTGCAGGTTCAATCTATCCTTTAGGTTCAGTTGCAGGTATTAATATCTACACTGACCCATCTATCGCTTTCGGTTCTGCCGAAGTATTAGTTGGTAGAAAAGGTGACGGTAACGGACCAGGTCTTGTATTCATGCCTTACTTAATGGCTGAATCAGTACAAGCAATCGTTGAAGGTACTATGGCTCCGAAAGTAGCTGTAAAATCTAGATACGCATTGGTTGAAGCTGGTTTCCATCCAGGTACTCAATACGAGAAATTTACTTTAACAAACTTCTCACTATAATAACTAGTTAAATTATAGAAGTTTAAAAAAGGCCCTCTTTCGAGGGCCTTTTCTTTTTTAATAGACTTTGATTGATATATAACCTATATTAAATAATCAAACCCAAATTATGATTAATACTAACAAAGTTAAATTATTTGAAGAGTTTGCTGCTGGTGAGGTTTCTAACCCAGAACAAAATGTTTCTCCAGCTACTAAAACTACTTCCGACACTGTTGCAGTCGATAAAGTTGCAGCAGAACCACAGGGCGCAGAGTTAAGAGCAGAAATTATTAAAGATGTAGATACTATCCTAAATAATCTAGAAGCTCTATCAACAAGAATACAAGAAAATATCCAAAATTTATCGAATGACATCAAAGAAGGTGTTGAGGTTGACCCTCTAGTTATAGAGGCTGTGCAATCACTAGGTATAGTTAATGAAGCTGATGAGCCTTCTAAGATTATGGACATTTTATTATATGCACCAAAGGCTAGAAAAGCGATGAAGAAGGTTAACAAGATTAAGGACAACCAAATGGCGATGGACTTAGCTGCAGATAACTTAAATGCTCGTGATGAAAAGGAAAAGCCAAAGAAAGAAAAGCTACAGCAAAAAGCAAAGAAAGCTAAAGAACAAGCTGATCAGTTAGAGAAGACTGTCAGAGATAAATTCAGCGACAGAGGTAAAATCGTTCAGAAAGCTATTACTAAAGTAGATATTGACGGTCAAGCTGCTAGAATTAAGAAGCTAACAGGTATGGAAGATGACCCAAAGAAAAAGAAAGCCTTAGCAGATCAATTCGCTGAAATTAAAGCCAAGCAAAAAGAAGAAGAGGCAGCTATTAAAGATCTTCAAGAATTATCTCCAGAAGAAAAGAAAAAGGCAAAAGAGGTTAAAAAAGATCTAGAGGATGGTAAAGCTAAAGACGACTCACAAGATAAAGAGATGAACGCTTTAAAAGCTAAGCAAAAAGAACTTCAAGATGCATTAGATACTTTAAAGTCTCAAAAAGGTCAGAAGGCTGCGGATAAAGCAGGTGTTGTAAAAGCAGGATTAGCCAAAGTAAATAAGGACATCGAGAAGAAAGGTGAAGCAAAAGAATCTCTAGAAGTTAACGAAGAGCTAGAATCTATTCTACAAGAACTAAGAGAAGGTAACGCATTCGGTGCTGCAAGAGCAGAAGCAATTGCAAAAGGTGAAGACAAATTCAAAGTAGGTGACGAAGAGTATGATGTTGAAGGTGTAGACGCTGATGATAAAGAAAATGCAGAAGAATATGCTGAAGAAGAAGGTATCGAAGTAAAGGAAAAAGAAGAAGCTACTAACGAAGAGGAAGTAGAAGAAGCTTCACATCCTGAAGTTCCACACTATCTTTCTGTATCAGAAAAAATGAAAATGATTTTAAAGAGATAAATTCGATTTAGAATTCTTTTTAGCAAGTATTAGAAACTCCTGCCTCTGTTGAAGTAGGAGTTTTTTACATTTCTTACGAAAGTCAACAGAAGATTTTAATATACGACTATCCACCATAGGTGCTTTTAAAGTATCATGATATTCTGGATGTACAAAATTCTCTAAGTCAAAATTCATAAACTTAGCTCTAATAGGTTTTAGACTTAGTGCACAATACCAATCAATAGTATGGTATGACTTCTTTAAACCTTTCTCGGTTAAAGCTCTGTCATTAGCTATATCCCAATAAATCTTAGTAGAAGTGGTAGAATTAGGTCTTTGTATTCTCAAGACACACTCCATAAACTGGTCATTATCAGACCATTTAGCAAGATTCCTGTGAGTTATTAGAAACTTTCTTAAGAATCTCGGTAAATACTTTAAAATAATACCGTATCGGTTCGCGGGCCAAGGGCCTCCTGTCTTCTCAATTCGTATACTCATATAGTATATTTATCTATGAAACATTTGAGCCACTTGATACTATAACAATTAAACTCATAGTTGTATGCAATCATTAAACCAACTTTTTACCGAAAAATATCGGCCTAAAAATTTAGAAGAACTAATACTGCCTGATGCAGTAATGAATAAGTTTAAAGACGGACTAGTCCAGAATATGCTGTTTGCGGGCTCACCAGGAACAGGTAAGACTTCTTGTGCTAAAGCCATTGTCAATCAGTTTGAATTGCCTTATTTGTACATTAACGCGTCCACAGACACATCTGTTGATGTGATTAGAACCAGAATTATTGATTTTTGTTCTACAGTGTCTATTATGGATAAAGCTGGTACATTTAAAGTAGTTATTCTAGATGAGGTTGACGGTGTATCGGATCAGTTCTTTAAAGCACTTCGTGCTACAATGGAGCAATTTGCCTCTAATTCCAGGTTTATTGCAACATGTAATTATATTAATAAATTACCAGATCCTATTCTATCAAGATTTGAAGTTATTAACTTTGACTTTGATAAAGAAGAAGAGACAGAGTTAACAAAGAAGTATATTCGTAGAGTATATGAAATTTGTAAGAATGAAGAAATGTCAATTGAGAAAGATGCTCTTGTTGAGTTTGTTAGACGTAATTTCCCAGATCTAAGAACTACTCTAAATAAACTACAAGGCTATAAGACTCAAGGTACTACTAATATCACAGTACAAGATGTAAAGAGATTTAATTCAGTCTATAAAGATGTATTTGAATTAGTATTTAATGAGACAGATCCAGCTAAGAATTATCAGATGTTAGTAAGCAATTATTCTAATAGAGTAGATGATGTTTTACAAACATTGGGTGCAGAGTTTGTTGAATATATACAACAAGAACAATTGCAATCGGTAAAGCATATCCCACAGATCATTATTTCTGTAGCTAAACACCAACAGCAGAGAGTTCATGTAATCGATCCTGTAATTACAATGTTAAGTTGTATTTACGAGATACAAGGTATAATTAAGGCAAATTAAAGCAAAATAAGTGTTAAATAATTTTTCTATGTCAGATATTTTTATTATATTTGTATAGGAAGCATAAACTAAAGATATGAAAGTGGGAAAACATACATTATTAATCGACGGAAACTATTTCGTTTTCAGTAGACTATTCGTACTACCCAAACCTAAAAAGGGTAAACTACTAGAAGATGACAAACAGAAGTCTCAGTTCATGAGAAAACTAGCAATTGACTTTGCATCTGAAATGCGTAAGCTAAAGATGTTTGTCGATGATGTAGTTTTGACAGTAGACTCTAAATCATGGAGAAAAGACCTTTACCCAGATGCACAGTATAAAGGTACAAGAAAACAAAATCAAACAGTAGATTGGACAGCAGTCTACGAAGTCTATGAAGAATTTCAAAAAGTTGTAGCAACTAAAGGTGTTACTGTACATCAAATTCAAGGTGCAGAAGCAGATGACGTTATCTTTGGTTGGTCAACAATGCTAAATGCCAGAGGTAAATCATGTATTGTATGGACAGGTGACAGAGACTTAATTCAGTTAGTTAACTATTCAGATACTAATGATGCTCACACTATCTGGTACTACAATACTAAGAAAACACTTTATGCATATAAAGGTTTCGAGAAAGATATGTCCAGTTCAGCAACAGAAGCTATGACAGAAGATGATATGCTATTCAATATGGGCGGTAAGAATATGCTACGTGATAACTATCAATCAGATATTATGAACTGGGTTACAGCTAATAAGATTAAGATTCAAGAAGTAGACTGTGATGAATTTATCTTCAAGAAAATACTTGTCGGTGATAAATCAGATAATATCCAATCAGTAGTAACATGGCAGAAAGAAATGAAGAATGGTAAACTTAGAAACTATTCTATCACAGATAAAACTGCAGATATTGTATGGAAACAATATATCAAAGAATATGATGATTTCACTATTGACTTCTTATTCTCAACAGAAGCTAAAGATATTCTATCAGATATTATTTACAGAGTTGTAGGTCATACTAACACTACTCTAATTAAGACTAATCTTACTACTAACATTGCCTTAATGTTATTGCACAATAAGACTATTCCAGATCCAATTCAAAAAGCTATCTATGCTGCTATTGAAAAAGATTGGGAAGGTGCATTAGAGAATAAAGAAGGTCTATATGAAATGGATAAAATTCTTGAAGGTACTGATTGGTTAGAAGGAGCTAAGAAGGCTAATTTTGCACCAGACCCATTCGCAGGTATGGATGTACCTGATGAACCTAAGAAGTCTCCAATGAAATTAGTAGGTAAGAGGACTAAGAAGACTGTAAAGAAAGACCCAACTAAAAAATTATTTTAAATGCTACGAGATATGACTCTAGATGAACACTTAACTATCGAAGAGATTTTAGCTGAGGCAAACGCCTACGGACTAAAAGCAGAAGTACAAGCAACTGCTAATAAATTTCTACTAGAGGGTTATGACTATGAGTCTGCTTACACCATGGCATTTCATGAATGGTGCAAGTAAACTTTAGCACTTAATACCATATAATAGATATGTTAGACGAAACAAAGTTATTTGACTTTGTGAAAATAATGTTCACAAAGCCTGCACAATATAAGAAATTAAAACAGCATTCTAAGAAGCGACATCACTTTATGATTAATCGCTTTATGTCAATTAAATACCCTAGTAATGCACAGTTATTTAACATTAATGGTATAAATGGAGGTAACGTAGTAGAATGTTGGTCTGTTGTTGCTTCCAGGTTCAAATCTGTCCCTGGTTGGTTTTATACAAAAACTAAAAAGGCTAATAAAAATAAGGCTGATAAATACAATCCCAGCGATAGGTCTGTTGAGATCTATATGGATAAAAATGAAATCGGACAGAGAGAATTTGACGAATTAAAACACTTCGCTAAAGATGCACTCTATTCTGACTTGAAAAAAATTGAAGAACAGATAGAAGTTTATGCAAAATAAATCTGATGACCATTTTTCAGAAGTAATAGATATTACTTTATATAAGTACAACTCAATTGACCTCAAACTGTGGGGTGTAATCATGAGAGACTTTAAGACTAGAGCCACTGGCGATAAATCTATGTTAGTCTCAAAAGATAGAATGTTAGAGTACTTACAGGTAGGTTTTAGAGATGATGTCAATAGATTCTCAGCAGTTAGTGATGTTAACATTCACAAAGAGGCTACTTCTATCTATTTTATTTGGCAGATATTTCAAACCATGCCTAATCTTAGATATATTAGAGTAAATCTAAATATGAATTCTAGCTATAATAGAATTGTAAACGTAGACCAGGTTAAAACAATCAAATACGATATTAAAACCCTTAGAGGTAGTATGCGTATGTTCGACCTATTTAATCCACATGAATTACAATTAGCTAATACAGTTCTAAAAAAAGCTGGTCTAATTAAAGGTGGTGAGAAATTCAAAACATTTAAACTAAGAGATTTCTTAAACTCGTTAGACTTATTCCAACAAGAGAATAATACAGTAGAAATTCTAGGAGTAACTAACGCATTTATCCATACATTAGAGCATCATGAGTCAGATAACCCTGAAATACTCTTAATCACCGACTGGGAGTCAGATATATAATAAAAATACTAGACTCATAGTCTTTCAATATGGCGGTAACAAATTTTACAGCAGATGCAATAGGAGATTATTTCTTCGCTAAATTACAAGAGCCTTATGCTAATGTAAATAGAATTACTAACTGGTCAATTCTAGTTGGTGTAAACTCTCCGAATAGTGTAGGTACTTTAACCTTAACTGCTGGTAGCAATGTAATTACTGGTGCTAATGTCAATTGGACATTAACGCCAGGTAGTCAATTTATTGCTGGTGGTCAGACTTTTCAAGTACAAACTATTACTGCAGATACAATTACTACAGAATCTAATTCAACATTTACAGGTACTGATGTAAAGTGGTATGAAGTGCCAGATGTTGATAATTATTTTACCTATGATTTCAGATGGTCTCAAGAGGGTAGTTCGTCTGATGGTGGTCAAATGTCAGAATTAAGACCTCTAAACAATGGTATTGGTTCAAGAGATATACTAGGTTTAACTTTTGACCCTACAAAACCACTTTGGATAGATGTAAAAGCAGAAGTATATCGACTTTCAGCACTACATTCTTTAAGTTTACTTTCAGTTACATTTGAACTAGAAACTGCAAGCGGTCAAGTTCAATCTTGTCCACAACTATGTGGTGACTGTAACGACCCTTATTTACCAGGTTGTACTAATATCGTTATCGACTGTTCAGATCCAATCTACAACCCATATAATTTAAGTAAACCAACTGCAATCTATGAAGAAATCAGTGAATTGGCTGCTGATATGTGGGGTCATAATACTCAGTACTTTAGAGTAGAGCCAGATCAAAGATCAAGAGATGTTGTTCTTATGGAATACTCACTCTATAACGTGAAAGAACAGGGTAACGTAAAGATTGTAGTACCAGATAATGCTCTACCAACTAGAGAATTTACTTATGATATTTTTGGTATGGGCTTTGAAGAATTTGAAATTCATATTACAAAGGGTCAGATGGAACAGGCATTCGGTGAAGGTATTCATCCAAGACCTAGAGACTATATGTACATTCCAATTATGAATAGAATGTATGAAGTTAGTTCAGTAAGTTTTGCAGATGAATTTAATCTGGAAATGACTTATTGGAGATTAATGTTGAAGAAATATGAAGAGCGTAGTTCAAGTATTATCGATACAGATACTGCAGAAGGTCAGGCAATTGATACAGCACTTGATGATTTATATACTGGAGTCGAAGAAGTATTCGGCGAAGAGATTCAAGACGAATATACGAAAACTACAAAACCAACTCAATATCAAACTGTATTCTCAGAAGTAGCGGATGGTGTTAGAGATAGAATTCATAATGGTCTAACTATTTCAGATAAAGAAATTAGAAATAAGTGGACTATTGTTGCTAAAAATTCTTATGACTTAGAGTCTGTTAAAGACTTAGGTATTGAGTGTCTATTATATAGAAAGTATTCTAGTCTACCAGTAGACAAAAACCTAGCGATTTCTATGTGGTTTAAACCTAACCTAACTTCTAATACAGCAGAACAAACGTTAATCGATGGAAGACAGGGTAACAAAGGTATTAAGTTGACATTTAACAGGACAGTAATTAAAGCATATATTAATGATACGATCTTAGAATATCCATGGGCAACTCAGCCAGTTAATGATAATTGGTATGGTTTAGTCTATAATCTAAACAATAGCTTTATTAATACAGGAGCCTATGTGTATAAATTAAACCCAAAATCTAACGCTTTAAATTCAACACCAATATCTGATACTCTAGAAGAAGTGATGGATGTTACAAATGAAATTACTTCTGCTTTAGGGTGGTCTACAAAGAAACAATGGTCACTTATGCCAGGTAAATTAGCGCTGACTAATTTTAGATTATTTAAGAAAACTATCGGTAAAGATCAACATACTAACATTCTACAACAATATGTAGTTAGAGATAGCCACCTAGCAGATATTATTGATAATGCAGTCCCTTCTATTCAGCTAAGAAGATACAATCAAAACAGATAATGACAACATATTCAGATCTAGACAGATTTGCTAGATATATAGAATATATTATGATATTATGAGTGAAGAAAATTCAAAGAAAAAGAGAACAATAGCTGAACAAGCAGATGATATTAGAAAGGAGTTGGATGATTTAATAGGGGATAGTCCTCTAGAAGTTGAAAACGACCCTAAAGATCTGCCTATTCAAGCTAGACCAACGGACCTTGCGCCAACGGTCAATTATACAGAGCTTAAAGCTGGAGCTAGTAAAAAGGCTCAGAAAACTATTACGTCTCTTATGAAATTTTATCTCGATGCAGATATTATTGAAAAAGACGAGTATATTAAAGCTAAGAAGCAAATGGATGAGATGACAATGTCTTCTCTCATTTATCAATTACAGGCTGGTGAAAAAGCCTTAACTACTCTATTAGAAACAATTGACTCTGGTGAATTAGCACCTAGAATGTTTGAAGTTCTTGCAACTCTACAGAAGTCAATGTTAGATATTATTAAATCTCAGACCATGTACTTAATGGCTGCAGAAGAGGGTACAAAAAGAATTGCAAGAGATATTGAGATATATCAACAAAGAGCAAATCAATCTGAAATCGAAGGTGCTGGTGGAGATTCTAGTAATAAAAATATCCAAAGAGGTACAAAAGACTTAATGGCTGCAATTAGAGCAGGTATTGACGGTGCTAATGAAGAGGATATTGAGGACGTTGAACCAACAGAAGAATAATAAATGTCAGACGGAATAGGAGATAATAAATGGATTCCCAAAGAGGAAGGGCCACAGGCAGCCTCGGAGAGAATTGTCTGGTCTACCAGGCAAATCAACGACTTGTTGGTTGCTATGGACCAGGGTTATCGTCCTAAGATTAAGTTGCCATTCTACGAGGGTAGACAATTTCTAAAGAAGGGTAATATAGTATTTGAATATACTGATGAGGAAATAGCTGAGTTAGCTAGATGCGCCAACGATATTGTCTATTTTGCAGAGAAGTACGCGGTGGTAATGACGGATAACGGTATTCAACAAGTAAAGCTGAGAGACTATCAGGTAGAGATGTTACAGAATCTACAGAATGAAAGATTTAACATTGTACTAGCCTCTCGTCAGATGGGTAAGACAGTGACAGCATCCATATTTAATGCTTGGTACTTAACATTCAATATGGACAAGAACACTCTGTTACTTGCTAACAAATCTGACTCAACGAAAGAAATTATTGATAAAGCTAAAACAGTTATTGAAAATCTTCCATTCTTCATGAAGCCTGGTATTATTAAATATGATGTCATGAATGTAAGATGTGACAATGGTTGTCGACTAATAGGACAATCAACCACAGCAAAATCTGGTATTGGTTTTACAATCCATAACTTATACTTGGATGAGTTTGCTCACGTCCATCCATCGATTGCAGACAGTTTCTACGAGAATGTATATCCTACACTATCCTCGTCGAAAGTCTCAAGAATTACAATTACATCAACACCAAATGGATTCAATAAATTTTACCAAATATACGCCGCAGCAGATCGTAAAGATAATGAATATCATCCTATGCGTATCGACTGGTGGCAACATCCTGACAGAGACGAAGTATGGTACGAAAGAGAACTAGCGAACCTAGGTTCGATTGAGGCATTCAATAAACAATATGGAAATGAATTCGTTTCTAGTTCAAATCTACTATTAGACCCAGTAGATATGAAGAAGATGAGAAAGAGAATGAAGCCTTATGTATATCATGAATTCGATGAGTTCGACTATATCTCTATTGACACTAAAGGTTTCTTAGAGTGGGCTCCAGATTTTGATATTGATTCATGTAAAGAAAAAGAGAACTTCTGGGTATTTTCAGTAGATATTGCAGAAGGTAACGGTGGTGACGCATCGGTAATTAATGTCTTCCAAGTTAGTCCAATGAACCCGGACGAAATAAAGAACGTAATTAATCCAGGTGCGATGTACGATTTCTTTAAATTTACTCAAGTTTGTAGATTCAGATCTAACGAACATGTAATTGAAGATTTCGCGAAAGTACTTTATACTCTATCAGTAGACATATTCTACTCAGAGAACGTAAAGATGATTGTGGAATATAATACTTATGGTACTGTATTATTTAATTATCTAAGACAGATTTTTCCACAAAGAAATGATTTCGATGATGAGATGGTAGTTAAGTTTAAACACAGACATGATGGTAGGGCATTAAAACCCGGTATCAAACTAAAATCTGATAACAAAGCTATATTCTGCCAGAACTTTGCGAAATTATATAAGATAAATAGAATAGATTTAACTGATGAGGTTACAGTGACTGAAGCTTCCTTGTTTGGCACCCTGCCGAACGGTAGTTACGGCGCTCAAATGGGCAATGACGACGTGATTATGACTTGTATCACTGCAACCGAGTTTTTTAATACGACAGACTATGCAGATTTTGTTGAAGAGCTATTAGATTTCATAGATCCAGGCATCCATGACGAGATGGAGGCTGTCCTTTACAAGGACAATGACCAGGCTGGAGATTTACAATATGATATTTATGACCTTTTGAAATAAATTTGCAGAAAGACAAGGATATATAATAAAAGAATTAAAAAATAATAACGAACAACTATGGCATTAAGTCCTCAATTATTACAGTTCAAAAGCTCAGGCGTATATCGTCTAGAGTTTGACAAGTCACAAACCGTTAACATCCCTGCGGAAACTATTAGACTAGTTGTAGGTAGATCTTTGAAAGGTCCTTACAATACTCCAGTTCTTATAGAAGACGTAGAGCAATTCAAGCAAGTTTTCGGTGGAATCGACAAGTCCTTAGAAAAGAAAAATATGTTCTTCCACAGATCAGCAATTGAAGCTCTATCAAGAGGTCCAATTTTAGCTATCAACATGACTACAGCGTCTGATGATGATAAAGTGAGTATTTTCTCACCAGCAACTAACTCTGCAGTACAAGGTTTATCAGCTAATTCACTTCAAGCATCTGCAATGACTTCTAAGAAGTATTCAGATGTATTTGATACAGATAAATTCTGGGTACCTTCAGATGAGAAGCTATTAAGTGCTGCTGCAGAAGATCAAAATCATGCAATCTCATTTGTTAATATCAAACAAGACCCAATTACAGTTATCATTAGACAAGCTGCAGATGTTAGAGGTTTTGAATTAACAGCAAGAGAATGGTATGGTGAAGCTAACATTCCAGAAGGAATTGACGCAGACGAGTACGTATCAGACTACTTAGTAGATGTATTTGTATTTAAAGGCAAATTCGATGCTGCTGAATTAAACAACGATCCTAACTACGGAGACTTCTTCGATCAGGATGGTTTATTCAGAGCACAATTCGCTCAGTTTGCAGGTTTAAGAGAAGTAACTCTTCTAGCACAATATGATGGTGTATCTTTAATACCAGAATTTATTGATGCTGAAGGTAATCAAATGTACATCGAGACTCTAATTAATATGGAGGCTAGAAGAACAGGTTTATTCTGTGCAGTACAAGAAGATGCACTTCCAGAAATCGACCTAATCGGAAATGGCTTTGACATTTACAATGATTACGAAATTTTATCACACAAAGTGAAGCAAGTTGCTTCTGAATCTATCGCAGATTTAACAGCTCAAGGTGGTGTTGTAACAGTAGATAACGATAACAACCAGTTAATAATTAACGGTACTAACCTTTCTGCTGCTATCCTAGCATCAACACACAGTATTAATACTTCTAAATACTTAGAGTCTTATATTGCTGGTGAGTTTGTACAAATCACTGGAATCGCAGATACAGGTGCAAACCAAGTAACAATTACAGCTTCAGGACAAATCTCAAAAGGATATGAAGCTTATGCGGCAGGTACTGCGGCTGACTTCGTAAACGGTGGTCCAGTTACAATTACTAAATTAGCTAACGGTAACTTAAAACTATCACATGGTCCTGATAACTATAACTCATTAGTAGTAGGTGCATTCTTACTATCAGTTAACGCTGGTGAATTCACACAAATCTCAGATATTACTGTAGACCCTAACGATAACACAGTAGAAATATCTGCAGGTGGTGGTGTTGCATTCAGCGATGACTATGTAGGAGCAAACCAAACTTCATTAGCTGCATTTAGTGCAATAATCCAATCATCTTTCGATGTATGGACTCTACAGCCTAACTCAAGAGCAGTATTATTCCCAACATTAGCAGAAGGTTGGACATTCACACCAAATGGTGCTGGAATCTTCACTTTCTCTGGTGATTTAAGTGCTGCAGGTACTGTAGCTTGGCCAGCTGAAATTAAAGTTGGACAATACGTACCAGGCGATGGAGGTAAACTATCCAGAATTAAGAAGATTGTTAAGTCAGTAGTAGGCGGATCAACTTTCTTCAGATTTGAAACATCAAGAGTAGTTTCAAGTAGACCAGGTTATTCACTTAAGAGATATGAAGAATCTGCAGGTGTATACAAAACATTCCCACTAGAAGGTGCAACACAAGGAGACAAGCTAATCGCTGACTTACTTTCTGCAATCAAGCCGGGAACTGGTTTAGGAAACGCACTTATTGATAAAGACAACATTACATTTAGATATGTGATTGATACATTCGGTTCATTAGAGAACGGTGGATTACTTAACAAAGAAGAATTATCATTCTTATGTAAAGAAAGACAAAATGCTTCAGCAATTCTTAACGCACCAATGGTGAAAGAATTCAAAGCATCTACTAACCCATCATTCTTAAACACTATAACAGGTGCATTCGACGTGAACACAGTGGCAACTGGAGGTAACTTAGAGTTAAACCCATCAGCTCTTTATACATTACCATCGATCAACGAGGGTGCTAACTACGCATTCTACTATGGTCCTGGTCTTAATGTAATTGAGAACGGTAGAACTAAAGTTATTCCACCAGCAGCATACGTATCAAACAACTATATCGATAAATTTTTAGATGCTTTACCATGGTCAATCATCGCAGGCCCAAGAAGAGGTGTTGTAGGTGGAACAGGTGTTCAGTCTCTAGAATTTGCATTTGACAAATTTGACAGAGACGTACTTGAACCATTCGGTTACAACCCAATCGTATTCGAAAGAGGCGTTGGTTTAACGATCAAAGGTAATAAAACAGCTCAACAAGGAATTCAATCAGCACTTTCTTCTGCTCACGTAAGAGAAGTATTAATTTACATCGAGGATGGTCTAGCTGAAATTCTTAAGAACTATCTGTTCGAGTTTAACAATGCTCAAACTAGATTAGAAATCAAAACTTTAGCTGATAACTTCATGGAATCAGTTAAGAAAGACGGTGGTGTATTCGACTTTAAGAATATCATGGACACTTCAAACAACACGGGTGAAGTAATCGACAACAACATGGGTATTCTTGATACGTTCGTAGAACCAGTTAAAGGTCTTGAGATTCTAGTATCTAGGGTGACTGTATTAAACACAGGTGAGATCGCAACAGGTAACTTTGCATAAGAAAACAACGATATATAAATAAAATAAGAAAAATTAAGATATGGCTTTACCACATTATTCAGAAGACCAAACTAGCAAGAAAGGTAGAAATTTCGAGCCAGTACAAGGTAACCTATTCGAGGTAACAATTTTACCTCCTGCAGGTGTTGCTGGACAGGAATTCTTACTACAACAAGTTAACACAGTAGCAGGTCTAGACGGATTAGCTCCAGGTGTAGAAGCAGTAACTCAGAAATACAAGTTTGCTGACAGATCATACGCAGGTATGGCAGCTCAAACTTCAGTGGATCTGACTATCAACTTCTCACTTAACCTAAACGACTCTAACCAAGCTTACATTTACAAAACATTAAGACAATGGTACAGAGCGGCGTACAACCCAGAAACTGGAGAAATGGGTCTTAAAAAGAATTATGTAGGTACTATTGTTGTTGTACAATTCAACAGAGAAGGTGATATTTACAGAAAAGTAACTTTAGATGATTGTTTCATCACATCAGGTGTAAACTTGGTGGAAGGACTAGACTATGCAGATGCAGAGCCTAGAACTCTAGAAGTTATTTGGAAGTGTGATACTTACTCTGAAGAATTAACATAAGCTTAAAAGTTTTTAGATAAAAAGGAGGCTGAATTTCAGCCCCCTTTTTTTAGACTCTGAAAACATAATATAATATCCTAATAATAAGAGATTATGAGTGATAAATTAACCAAAAAATTACAAGTCTTACTGACTGAAGACGAAGTTCGAGAAGTAAACCGTGTTATTCTAAATGATGCTTTACAATACGAACAACGTCCTATTTCAGTGAGCGCATTTATTAGACAATTAATAAAAGATGAGCTCGGTAAGAGAAGCTTGGACCAAAAATCTTACATAAAACAAAATTTGAAAAACCTAAAAAGTAAATAATATGAGCGACAAGAAAAAGAAACTCAGCGCAGAGGAAGCTAAAATGGCAAAAGCTTTAGCAGCTAAAGATGCTATTAACGATCCTCAAGTAGAAACTACAGAAGCAGAAGCATCCAATATGGAAGCTGCTGTGGCTGCAGGAGGTTTAGGTAAAGTTAATATGGGTAACTACGGACCAGATAAAGCACAGTCTTCGGACTCTGCTCTAGGATGGCACGTATTAGACCTAGAGAATTTACCTTCAAAGGCAAAGTTTTATCCAAAAGGAACTGTAATCAAGATTAGATCTGCTAAAGCAGCAGAAATCAGACATTTCTCAACAATGGACGAGAATAACTATATCGATATGGAAGATAAGTTAAACTCAATTGTTGAATCTTGTATGCAGATGACTTCTGATAAGAAAAGACTTTCCTACAAAGATCTACTTGAAGAGGATAGAATTATAGTCTTACTCGCAGTTAGAGATTTAACTTTCCCAGAACCTGAAAACAAATTAATGTTAAAAGGTAAAACTGACCAGGGTAAAAAGCCAGTTGAAATTGAATTATCAATTAAAAACTTGGTACCTTCAGTTATCGATGAAGAGATTGAAAAGTACTATGACGATAAAGCTAGAACTTATGTAATTAAGACACGTTCTGCTGGTGAAGTCAGAATGCATCCACCAACAATCGGTGTTATGCAGGAAGTAACTAACTATCTTAGAGATCGTCAGGAGAAAGAGGTTGAGTTCGATAAAGCTTTTATCCAAGTTCTACCTTATGTTCAATCCGACTGGAGATCGTTAGGCCTAAACAAAATTTTTCAACTAGAGGTTGACTATAAGGCTTGGGATGAGAAAAAGTTCATGGTAATCTACAGATTAGCTGAAAGAATGAGAATTGGTGTTCAAGCAACACTAGAAACTACCTTAGACGGAGAGAAGGCATCGGCCCCTCTTGAGTTCCCAGGTGGCATCAAAAGTCTTTTCATTATTTCAGATCTCGCTGGAGAATTACTTTAAGACTAAGTTCTACCTGGGCATTCACCTCAGGATGCAGCCATCAGAGATCGAAAACATGTATTACTACGAATATTGGTATTACGTGAAGAATCTCTCGGATTACATCAAAGAGAGGAATAAACAATCTAAGGACCAACAAGAACAGGCGAACGATAGACAGAGCTCAATGCAATCTAAATATAAAACGCCGAAGATGCCTAAGGTCCCTACAATGAGGACACCTACGTTAAAGATGCCTAAGTTGTAGAGATATATAATATAGTATTAGGGGGTATGTTCCTAAAAGCATACCCCTTTACTTTAAAAATACTGAGGAGTATCTAGTGAATTTTAAGTTTTTAGCAAGCGCATTTGATAAACTAGGAGGTCAAACCGAGCTCTTAGAAGAAATCAGAGACAATTCAGATTTATCAGCCAAGGCAATCAACCCTGGTGGTGAGTTATTTGATCGTATTGACCGAATGGTTATCGCGATGGAAAAGCTCGAAGAGAATACCAAGGGTGGTAAAGGTGGTTTACAAGAGGCTATAGTTTTAAAACTAGTAGCTCCAACACTTAAACCTATTGGTCTAGGATTAGGCTTTATTGTAGAAGCATTAGAAAAGGCAGGTCCTGCAGAGGAATTGTCTAAGAAAATGGATGCAATTACACAGGGTCTAGTTGTTCTAGGTGATGTAGGTAAGTCACTACTCCTATTTGCAGGTTATCTTATTTTAGCTACTCCACTACTCCTCGTGGCAGCAGTAGCTTCTATTATTTGGCTTCCAGCAACCATGTTGATGGTAAAAGGCCTAATGTTCGCTGCAGAAGGTATTGACCAGAAAAAATTAGAATCAATTACTATGCTAGGAGATGTCGGTATGGCATTACTTAAACTAGCAGGTTCATTAGCTCTAATATCTATATTAGCACTTCCAGCTCTGGTTGGTCTATTAGCAACTACAGTTATTTTAGTAGGTATTGCAGGTGTATTTAAAATCTTAGATATGATTGGTGCAGATCCAAAGAGAATGGAAGACTTTGGTCAAGCAATTAAAGCACTTGGTATAGGTTTACTTCTATTAGGTGGTACTTTAGCTCTATTAAGTCTTGTCGCTATGCCAGTTCTAAAAGGACTTCTAGTAGCGATGGCAGTTGTAGCAGGTATTGGTCTAACATTCTTCTTATTAGATAAACTAGGAGTAGATAGATCTATGCGTAAAATGGCGCTCAACTTAATGTTAGTGTCACTATCATTAGTTACATTAGCTGCAGGTTTAATGTTCTTCTCTGTAATAGCTCCACCATTAGCGCAATCACTAGAGATTGTAGCAGTCGTTGGTGCTGTAGCATTAGTGTTTGGTGTTGCAGGTATGTTCGCATCACAAATTGTAAAAGGTGCACTTGTTATGATTCTAGCAGGTATATCTTTAGTTGTGATTGGTATGGGATTAAAACTAATTGAGAGTTCATTCCCTGATAAAGACAGATGGGAGTTCATCGGTCAGGTCGGTGCTATCGTTGGTGGTCTTGGTGTTGCCATGGCTCTAGCAGGTGCTGGTGCTGCATTTATCGCAGCAGGTGCTGGTGTAATGATTCTAGCTGGTGTTGCACTTATTGCAATCGGCCTAGGTTTAAAAGCAATCGCATCAGTAGACTTTAAAGAATTAGGTTCATTATCTAATGGTAAAGGTGGTAAAGCATTCGATTGGTCTGGTGAAGTCAGTGAAGGTTTCCTAGGTTTTGGTGCTGGTCGTAAAAAGACTAACTTTGAAGTTGCAATGGAAGGTGTTGCAGCAGGTATGGCATTAGGACCTCTATCTATCGCTGGTATTCTAGCTGGTGCACCAACTCTTCTCTTAGCTTCCGCAGCTTTAATTGGTATTGCAAAAGGTTTAAGAGTATTTAAAGAAGTTGTTTCAGAAGCAGATCTACCTAAATTAGGAGATAATGTTGATTATATTGTATCAGGTTTAGCAGATACATTTGCTAAAGTAGGTGAGAAGTATCCAGGTGGAGGAGGTGGTATTATGTCAGCACTATTTGGTTCTGGTGGTGATACTTCAGTTGTAGCTCAAGGTATATCTGCCGTTGGCGGTATGGGTAGAGCTCTAAAAGGTATTGCAAAAGGTGTACAAGCAATGGCGAACTTAAAGTTCCCAACAGGTTTTGATAAAGATGGTAATCCAACAGGATATGAGACTATCAATCTAACGACCGCTGTACCAGCCTTAATTGCCAATACACAATTAATTGTTACAGGTTTAAGTAAGACATTTGCAGAAGTAGGAGAATCAGAGGCTGCTCAGGGTAGTTCATGGTTTACTTCATCGTCTTATGAGAAAGGTATTAAAGTTGTTAAGAAAATGGGTGAACCCCTATATAACTTAGCAAATGGAGTACAGAACATGGCGAACTTAAAGTTCCCAACAGGTTATGATAAAGATGGTAATCCAACTGGCTTTAAATCTATTGGTAATGTAGGTTCGTTAGTTAAAAAATTAACTAAGAATACAAAAGCTATCATTATTGGTTTAGCTGGTGTATTTGAACAAGTAGGTAAATCAGATGCTGCTAAAGGCGGTGGATGGTTTAGTAAATCTAACTTTGAGAAAGGTATTGAAGTTGCACAACAATTAGCAGATCCTTACTCTGCTTTAGCCGATGCGGTAGAAGATGTAACTAAGATTACAAGCTCTGTTGGTGCTGCAGAAGAAGTTAAAGCTAAAGTAACTGCGATGATTTCTGCAATTACAGATGCTGGTGGTTCAGACTCTAGTCTAATTACGGGTAAGACCATGTTAATCGCTATGATAGGTTCAACTTATGAGAAATTAGGTACTGCAATTCCAAAAATCATAAATTCTATTGCAAACTTCACTGTAGATAAAGCAAAAGCATTTGCTTCTATTTTCGGTGGTGAATCTCCTGCAGAATTATTTGAATCTAAAACTAAATTCTTAAAAGGACTTTCAGCTTCATATCTGAGAATGGCAATGGCTATTCCGTTGATTGTAGGTTCTATTAATTCAGTTCAAGCAGAACAACTAGATGCATTTACTGCTGTCTATGGTGGTAAGATGACTGACGTCGAGATGATGTCTTCTAGAGAAAGTCTATTTGTAGCGATTGGAGATTCTTATGAGAAAGTAGGTAGAGCTGTACCTTCAATTACTTCAGCAATTTCAGGTGTTAATCCAGAACAAATTGATGCATTTAAAGGTCTATTCGTTGGTAGAGTTAGTATGCTTAGACCAGTTGCAGGTTACGAAGCTCAGACTGCACTTTGGAATGCAATCGGTACTAATATGGGTGCAACTGCTGGAGCATTCCCAACAATCTCTGAGAGTATTAATAACATGGATCTGGCTAAGTTAACTGAAACTCGTCAGATGTTTGAAGCTCTTGCAGTTCTAGCAGAAGGTGGTGAAGATCCAGAAGATATTCTAGAAGCAATGGGTGAATCTTTATCTACTGCTTTAGAAAATCTAACTGAAATGATTGAGTCATTTAGAACTACTGTAGAAACTGGTAACGCTGAAACAGGCGGTGTACTAGAAGGTGTTGCATCGACGGTCGGTGGAGCGATTGGAACATTTAGAGATGCAGTCACTGGTGGCGGCGGAAATAGTGCTCAAGTTGTAGCTGCAATTAATTCTCTGAAAAAGCAATTGGCTAATAAGGGAGTTAAGATTACTGGAATAATTAATTAAGAAACTATTCTTACTAATATGGTATAACTCATAAATTACATTTTATGATTACATCAACCATTTGCCAATATGATAGCTCAACTCTAACGTCAGCTGCATATAACTTTAAGCATAAAACTTTAACTGTACATTTTAATCATGCAAGCTATGTATATCATGATGTTGATGTACAAGATTGGCATTCTTTTAATAATGCTGAATCTCAAGGTAAAGCTCTAAATGAATTTATTAAGGGCAAATATGAGTACCATAAAGTAAACGAAACAATCAACCATCCAACAGGATATGATTAAGAAAGTAATTAAAAGAATAAAGAAGTGGCACGACTACTGGGTGTGGATAGAAGAGCAGAGAATGAAAGCTGCAGAATATACAGGTAGTGCCGGACCATTACTATAAACAATCAGTAATATGAAGCTTTTCAGAAGAAGCACGAAACGTAGAAAATTATTCGGTATATGTGGAGGTTTAGCAGAATACACCAACACAGATCCATTGTTATGGAGATTCATGGCTGTAATCTTATTCTTTATACCCTATGTTCCAGTCGTAATACTCTACATAATTCTAACATTTTTAACAGAAGAAGATGGCATTCAATAATCTTAAATTTAGTAAGCATCGAAACGGCTCAGGTTATCAGTCAATACATAATTTTGATAATGGCTACACTCTATCAGTAGTATGTGGTGAACATTACTATTGTACTCCTAAATTAAGTTTACCAGAAGCTAATAGATATGCTAGTTTCGAGATTGCAGTTTTAGATAAAGAGAATAATTTCTGTACAAAAGACTTTGTTAAAGTTGAAGACCAAGTTGCAGGTTGGATTGGCAGAGCAGAAATAACAGAAGTTATGGAACAAATTGAAAAGCTACCAATATAAAGCACAAACATTTAAACTATGACAAAGGCAGAGATTGTACAGAGACTATTAGATAAAAAGCATATCAACGCAGAAGAGGCTGTTATCTTGTTAAAAGGAGAAACTATTACAACTTACCCTTATTGGACAAACAACCCTTATTTTCCAGAAGGTCCAGATCCAGACTATACTCCCCCTCCAGTCTGGTATCAGAATTCAACAACCGACAAATAATTCTATAACATAATTTTAATGAATAAGTCGAGCAAGCCTTTCGAGGCCCAAGACAGTGACGACGACCGTCGCAGAAAGCTGCAGTTTAAAAAGAAAAAGCAACGCAGCAAAGAACCACGTATTAACTTTAAAAATGTAAAGTCAATTACAGACTTAGACGATTATGATGAATACGATTATTAACTCAAACAACGACCATATCTATTGGGAAGACAGTTGGAATTTTTATGAAACAAATGATGCAAAACAGCTATAATAATTAAATCAGTTATTATGCCAGAGTTAGCGGAACTCAAGTTCACATCAGACTACGTCAATCAAGTATCGGAAGGTATGACTTATGTTGGAGTTAAAAAGAATCCAATCCATAAGTGCGAAGATATTGACCATGTATATTTTAGAGGAAAAGAATTTAATATTACTTCAGAATCTAGAGGTAAAGAGATGATTCTTACTATGGAAAGAAATCAAGTCCATCTACCTATTCAATTTACAATGGGTATGACCGGTCATTTCAAAGTTGCAAATACTGGCCAAGAGCCAAAACATACTCACTTATTTTTCTATCGATCAGATGGTACTACACTTTGTTTTGTAGATGTTAGACGTTTTGGTAAATGGAAAGTAGCAGTAGATTGGAATGTTAAGAGAGGACCAGATCCAACGACAGAATACGATGAGTTCTGGACTAATGTTATGACTAACTTGACAAAACTGAAGAAACCACTCTATGAAATGCTGATGGACCAAAAATACTTCAATGGTATTGGTAACTATCTAAGAGCAGAAATAATTTATAGAGCAGGTGATGTTGACCCATTTCTTCCAGCAGGAATGCAGTTCGCTAAATATCCAAAGCTATTAGACCTATGTAGAGATATTCCACTCCTAGCCTATGCAAAAGGTGGTGGTGCAATCAAAGACTGGGATAATCCATTTGGTGATAATGCAATTACTGAGAAGTTTATGCTTTGTTATGGTAATAAGACCATGTCAAAGAGAAAGGATAGAAATGGTAGAACATTCTGGTATGACCCAAAGTGGGATAACGTACCAACTAGCAGAGATGATTTAGCAGATTATTTAAAAAACAGACATCAGCATTTACATGACAGCGGTAGAATGGTTAGATAAAAACGAGTGGCCTGAAATGCCAATCTATTCAGATGCTTTCTCACATCACACAATGTTGAGTAGTATTATGGAACAATATGCTAGAGAATATCACGCTAAGCAATTAGAAAAAGCTAGAAAGAAAGAAGAAACCAAATTTAAGAAATTTTTATGAAATATTTATTAGCACTTTTGTTTTCAGTAGGTATGTTCAGTCAGACTGTATTTGAAAATGAAAAAGGAAACACAAGGATAACATTAGAAGATAATAGGTATACTATTACTTTTGATGATGAAAACGATCCAGTACTCTTTGATGAAAATGGAATGTTTATTCAAGCAAAGGGTAGATTAGAATTGACAGATAAAGAGTTTGAACAATTTATTAGCAATGTAAGTAAAGTAATGAAGAAGTCTGAAGGTAATATCAGAACAGACAGATATGACTTAGATAAATTTTCGTTTGTTAACGATACAGTTTTTCTATGGGTAAATTCAAAGATCGGCTCCTTCAGTAAAAAAGATTTAAAACAATTAAAAAAACTTTAGCACTATGATGGGATTACATGAATACGACGAGAAACCTCTAAACAAAGCACAAGCATATAAGACATTATATTTAGAAGATGTGTTAGAAGCAGTACGTTGGATAAAATGGTCAGTTAGTCCTAATGAGAATAAAGCAGAAGCAATTAAGTATGTAGAACACTGGAAGAACTGGTGTGAAGTAAATGACAAACAAGCATACGACGTTATAGTCCAAGTTCAAAATTCACCTGAGAATATACCTTAATGCAGAGAGTAGTAATAGTTAGCGGATATTTTAATCCTATCCATAAGGGTCACATTGAGTATTTTAAGAATGCAAAATCACAAGGTGATAAACTGTGGGTAATAGTTAACTCAGATCTACAGAGAGAATTAAAAGGTTCCGAAGAATTTCAAGAAGAAGATGAGAGATTGGAGATTGTAAAATCACTTAGAGTAGTTGATAAAGCAATACTATCGATAGATGAAGACAGAACAGTGGTTAAGTCTATTGCAAAGCTAGTCACAAAAAACAATACACATCATCGTAAATTCATGTTTGCAAATGGTGGTGACCAAACAAATGAAACAATTCCAGAATCTGAGATATGTAGAATACTAGGTGTTGAACTGATAGACGGTCTCGGCAATAAAATACAATCAAGCAGCTGGCTGCTCAGCAAAAAGAAATAAATGATCTGTAAGAAAAAAGATAGAATGCAGAATCTGATTGTTGTCGGACATCCTGATGAGAAGTCATTCTGCTATAATGGTATCTTCAAGACTATTGAGAAAACTCTATTAGAAGAAAAAGGTTATCTAAATGAAATTGAAGTTATCGACCTATATAGAGATAGTTTCGTAAGACCTAGAACAGACCTAATTGCAAGATACAAAGAACTAGTGACTTGGGCAGATAGAATCTATTTTGTTTCACCAGTTTGGTGGTTTAGATTAACTCCGAGAATGGAGACTTTCTTCGACGAAGTGCTCACGCCAGGCTATGCATACCAATTCGTACCTATTATAGGTCCGTACGCGTATCCTAAGCCATTTCTAAGCGACAAGAAGGTAAGAACCTATATAACACATGGTGCACCCGCACTGCCCGTTAGAACGCTTTATATGAACTCTCCTAAACTAAGATTAGTAATGGGAGTATTTACATTCGTCTTTGGTTGGAGATTAAGTCTATTCACTAAGACTAAACAATTCTGGTCAGTGCCCTTTGTTTCTACAGCAAAAAGAAAGAAGTATTTAGAAACAGTTCGCAAAGACGTGGTAAGAGACTTAAGAACAGATCAAAATAAACAAAAATGACAGATTTTTTATATCATGCATTAGGTTTCTGTGGAGAACATTGGCATCCGAATGCAATCAACATATCAGCTATGATACTAATAGCAACATTAATCATCAAATCATTAAAAAACAAATATGAAAACGCTTAAATTTTATTTGCAACTTTACTACCCAGTAGTATTATCGTTCCTATCATTCCTATATTCTGTAGGTCTATGGTTTAGTGGACATCAATTAGAAGGTATTTTTGTTGGTATTTGGGTACCATCAATTTTAGGACTATCAATCTGTATTAGACAAAGAAGAAATGACTACTACAGAGCACTAGCGGCAAGAGACGCTATGAGAAATAAGAAATTTAAAAACGCAAAGTAATGAATACACCAATCATGTTTATTGTTGGTTGTGTTATCTTTATCGTATATCTTTATGCGCTACTTAGAGCAATTCACTGGGGACATAATTCTCAAAGAGAAGATATGATGAATGACCCAGAGATGAGAAACTACTATTCTAGACATGGTATGCCAGATAATATGGATTACGATGGCATGGGTAATTACGGAAGGTTTCCATCTACAGAGCCAAAAAAGAGAAAAAGAAAGACAACTAAAAGTAAAACAAAAACCAAAGAAAAGGTATAACAAGTATGAAATTGATTCTAGTAGGTAAAGCCGCTGCAGGCAAAGATTTTCTAAAGAACAGACTAATTGCTAAGAATTTCAAGTCAGGCATCAGTTGTACTACTAGACTGCCTAGGCATAATGAAGTTGATGGTGTTGACTATCACTTTATGACTGAAGATGACTTCAAAGCTAAATTAGATTCTGGCGAAATGTTAGAACACATGGTATTTAATAACTGGTACTATGGTCTAACTAAAGAAGAATTTGAGCAAGCAGATATAATGATAATGTCAAAAGATGGCTTAGACGTTTTACCAAAGGCTTACAGGGATAGATGTATGGTAATATATCTAGACCCTCCTAGAATCACTAGAATAGAAAGACTTGAATACAGAAATGACCCTAATGACTCTATTGTCAGAAGAATGAATACTGACGATGAGCAGTTTAAGGACTTCAGAGACTTTGACTTAAGGGTCAGAAATGAAGATTTTTAAGGAGAATATATATTAAACACACTAAAATTAAACAATATGAGCAAGACTCTAACAAATCAAAAGAAAGAACTAACCAAAAAGGTTGATGATATGCAGGTAAAAGCTGCTGATACCACCTTTGAAGTTCAATTTGATGAAAGAAAGATGGTTAAAACCTTAATGGAGCACTTAAACAAAGGCTACACTTGGAAAACTAATAACGCGGCAGTTATTGTTTCACTTTATGACCAACTTAAAAAACAAAATAAAGAATTACTAAATTCCGATAGTGAAGATACAATCATTTCCTTAAGAGGTCATGAATTGAATGCGTTATACCAAGCCTTGTTGAATGTAGAGGGTAATGGCATAGAGAGTGCTAGAAAATTTATCACCATGTTGACACATGTTGGTGAGACTGTATCTAATGCTATGGCTAAATTAGCTGAGATGAATACTGAGATTTCTGAATTACATAAGCAGATTGCAGAATTAGAAACTCAAATCAATTCAGCAGAGGAGGTCGAAGCGGAATTAGAACCAGTCGCAGATGAAGCAAGCAAGTAAATCTTCAAAGAGAATAGAATTTTTAGATCTTATTTCTGAGTCTATCACACATGATGATATTTTCGGAACACTGAACTATAAGAAAAAGTCAGAAGATCAAATCAAGCAATTTATTTATCCACACCTTGTCAGAGACCTAACTAATTATGTAGTCGCTGAAGGTGAAGACGATAAAGAGAAAGCTAAGGAGATTGTAAAGTCTTCAATCAAATGGGAAGGTGATGTAAATACTACCGTTAATCACATTCTTTTTATGGGTACTAGAAATAGACCCGACATGGTAGTAGAAATGAATGGTATTAAAATTGCTATTGAATTCAAGAAAGGCAAAAGAGGTTCAGACCTTAGAGCTGGTATTGGTCAATCTTTAATTTATGCCACTCACTATGATTTCGTTCTGTATCTTTTCGTAGATATATCAGATGATAAAAGAATTCAAAATGCACAAGGTGGTGTAAATGAATTATCTCTATGTAAAGAATTATGGGACAACTACAACATTAAATTTATAGTAGCTTAATATGGGTAAGACTTACGTGACATCAAATCTACAGTTAGGTAGACCAGGTTCAATTAAGAAATACAAGAGAGAATTTGAGCATGTCGATGAAATGACAGATGCTTTAATTAATAACTGGAATTCTGTCGTAACTAAAGACGATACAGTTTTTCACTTAGGTAATTTTGCACATGACCCTAAGACTGCACAAGATGCAATGCTAAGACTAAATGGTAAAATTATGTTCTGTCTTGGAGAGCACGATGAAGCAATTGAACATCTTGACTCTAAGAACATGCTAAGACCAGGTTGTAAAATCATAAAGTGTATTGAGACTAATCACGACCACAAAGTCTCATTATCTTATTATCCACTAGGAGCTTGGCCAGGTAAAACTAAGAAATGGTTCTCTATTATCGGTTATCCTGCTAAGCAATTCAAATCAGATCCTAAGAAAAGAATTATCAATGTGTCTACCGATTTATGGGGACATAAACCACAAGAGCTACCTAAAGTGGTAGGTATATTCGAAGATTTCTAAATTGTTAATAACTTTTTGCAAAATAATTGCAAAAACTCTTTCTAGTGTCAAATTTTTTTATTATATTTGTACTAGATAATGTAAGTTTTATCTAGAACATGTAATTATATTAATATGATGAACAAAATAATTGCCAAAACTCTTTTTTATGTCAAGAATTTTTCGTATATTTGTTCATATATAAAATTGTCTAACGTTTAAACATTAAAAATATGCCAAAAACATCCTATCGAGAATTAGCCGAAAACTTTCTTCAATCAAGATCAGAACAAGACTACAAAGTCTTACATGATAAAATTAAACCAGGTCTTCAAAACTACGTCTTCAATGTAGTAAAAGACTCTGAGGTCAGAGATGACATTGTGACAAATACCCTTACTAAATTATGGACTAAGATTGACCAATTCGATCCACAGTATCAAATTACAACGTGGCTTTACAGAATTGCATTCAACGAATGTCTAGGATGGATACGTCAAAGAAACAAAAAGCGTTCTATTGATGCACTTAGAGATTCAGGTATTGAAGTATCTAGATATTATGCTAGAACTTCTGCAAGAGATCTTCTTGTTGAAATGGAATATAAGTCAGAAGACGATTTCTATGCAGAAGATGCTGAGCTAATGAACAGATATGAAATGGCTCTTAAAGGTATCGAAGACTTAAAGCCAATGTACAAAGGTATCTTAGAAGACAGACTACTTAACAATATGAAATATGAAGATATTGCTACTAAGTATGAATTGCCTCTTCAAACTATCAAAAACAGAATTCGTAGAGGAAAAGCCATTATTGCTTCAAGTATTTAAGAAACAATCAGAGTTTGTCGTAGTATAACTGATGTACATTTAAAAAATCAAAAACATAATGCGACAAGCTCTTACCTACGATGACATCCAGCTCATCCCTAATTACTCCGACGTTCCGACACGTCAAAACATTTCACTGAGTGTAGCAATCAGTAAAAACTGGTCAATCGACATGCCTATTGTAGGTTCATGTATGGACACAGTAACAGAATTTGAAATGGCATCAACTCTAATGGAAATGGGTGGTGTCGGTTGTCTACATAGATTTATGTCTATTGAAGAACAAGTCAAACAAGTCAGAAAGCTAGCATCTTTTCGTGACACAGACGCTTCAATGGCACATCTACCAATTATGGCAGCAGTCGGTGTAGTAGGAGATTACCTAGACCGAGCATCTGAGCTTGAAGAAGCTGGATGTAATATCATTCTAGTCGATGTTGCCCATGGACATCACTCAAACATGGAAGTAGCTCTTTCCGAGTTGAAAGCAAATCTGTCAGAGTTTACAGATATTATTGCTGGAAACATTGCAACGGCAGAAGCAGCAGAAGATCTGATTGCTTGGGGAGCTGATGGTCTACGAGTTGGTATCGGGGGAGGTTCTCTCTGTACTACTCGTGTCAAGACCGGTTTCGGTGTACCGAATGTTACTTCAATTGAAGAAGTGGTTCAAGTTGCAGACCAACAAGGTATTCCTGTCATGGCAGATGGTGGTATTAAATCTTCAGGTGATATTGCTAAGGCGCTCGCTGTGGGAGCCGACTGTGTAATGGTTGGTTCACTACTTGCAGGTACAAAGGAGTCGCCAGGTGCCATCCTAGAAACTCCAGCAGGTCTGTATAAGCGCTATCGTGGCTCTGCATCACTAGAAACTAAAGTTACACATGGCCAGAAGTCTAGAAATGTGGAAGGTGAGTCTACAACCATTCCTTTTAAAGGTGGAGTCCGCTTTATTATCAATGGTCTAACAGACGGCGTACGTTCAGCATTCTCTTATGCTGGCGCTGATAACATCATGGACTATCAATCTACCGTAAACTACAATGTAGTTTCTACAGCAGGCTTGGCAGAAGCAAAACCTCACTTAATTTCATAATTTTAACAAAATAGTTGTCTCTAGATTTTTTATTGTCAGATTAATTTCGTATATTAGTACTGTAATTAAACAACAACACAAATGGACAACATAGTTTATATCGAAGGCGTGGGTCACTGCAAAGAAATTACCGTTAATCGCTACAATGAAGACGGAGTGAATGAACCTTACAACATCTACGAACCAGTAGAAAAATAATCATCATGGTTTCTATTGACCAATACATAATCCTATTTGGAATTCTCTTCTACATGGCATATATTGCTATAAAAATGCAAAACGAATCAGAACTATAAGATAAACCTTATGCCCGGGTGGTGGAATTGGTAGACACGACAGACTTAAAATCTGTTGGCCTGAAAGGCCGTGACGGTTCGAGCCCGTCCCCGGGTACCAAAATACAATATGCACCAGTAGCTCAGTTGGATAGAGCATCTGCCTTCTAAGCAGACGGTC
>TARA_B100001057_G_scaffold121668_1_pt1 | contig 29968 bp, 27 predicted proteins | sample TARA_B100001057 | Tara Oceans TARA_B100001057 (sample SAMEA2621839) | marine metagenome | biome: marine biome (ENVO:00000447); feature: surface water layer (ENVO:00002042); material: "saline water (ENVO:00002010), including plankton (ENVO:xxxxxxxx)" | depth 5 m
CCTCCTCAAGAGGTTCTGATAAAGCGATATAAAATTTAAAATTTGGAAAATCCTTTTCTAGATCTCTAAAATGATCAACGTAGAAAAGCTCTCTTTTGGACCTACCACCATACCAGAAAGTAACTTTTCTGCCTGTCTTTATAGTTCGAAATAGTTCATATAAATGAGATCTCATTGGTGCCATTCCAGCACCTCCACCAACATAAAGCATTTCCGCATCTGAGTCATTAATAAAGAATTCACCATAAGGTCCTGAGATTGTGACAGTGTCTCCAGGTTTTTTTGAAAAAATATAAGAGGAAGCAATACCAGGATTTACAGACATCCAGTCATTTTTTTTAGCATCCCATGGTGGGGTTGCAACTCTGACGTTTAACATTATTTCCTTTCCTTCAGCTGGATAAGATGCCATGGAATAAGCTCTTTCGACAGTTTCATTATTCTTCATCTTTAGTGGCCATAAATTAAAGTTATCCCATTCATGTTTAAATTTTTCTGGATCATCTGGATGTTCTTGAGGGTGAGAAGTTATATCTATATCCTGATAATTAATGTCACACTCTGGGATTTCAATTTGAATATATCCTCCAGCTTTATAATCCATTTCTTCAGGAATTTCAATAACAAACTCTTTTATAAAAGATGCAACATTATAATTACTTTTAACCTTAGCTTGCCATTTTTTAATACCAAAGACCTCTTCAGGAACTTCGATTTTCATATCCTGCTTTACTTTAACTTGACATCCAAGCCTCCAACCTTCAGATATTTCTTTTCTCGTGAAATGAGGTTCCTCTGTTGGTAATATTTCACCTCCTCCTTCTAAAACTTGGCATCTACATTGAACACATGTTCCACCTCCACCACATGCAGATGGTAGAAAAATTTTATTATTTCCTAGAGTAGTTAATAAAGTATCACCTGAACTAACTTCAACATCTTTTTCACCATTTATTACAAGTTTTACAGGACCAGATGGTAAAAGTTTCTCTTTAGCAACAAGCAGCATTGTAACTAAAAGAAGAGTTATTACAAAAAGACCAACTGTACTTGCGATAATTACATTTATATCCATTATTTTAAATTTTAATACCCATAAAGCTCATAAATCCAAGAGCCATTAAACCAGTGATTATAAAAGTTATTCCGAGACCTCTTAATGGATCTGGAATATTAGAATACGTAATTTTTTCCCTAATTGCAGCTATAGCGACTATTGCCAAATACCAACCAATCCCAGAACCAAAACCATAAACAGCAGACTCAAAAGTATTTACAAAATCTTTTTGTTGCATAAATAGAGATCCACCAAGTATTGCACAATTAACAGCGATAAGTGGGAGAAATATTCCTAAACTACCATATAATGTAGGTGATACTTTTTCAACAATCATTTCAACTAATTGAACCATTGATGCAATAACAGCAATAAACATTATGAATGTTAAAAAAGATAAATTTACATCTTGAAATTGAGGTCCTATCCATGTTAGTGCTCCAGGAGCTAACAAATACTGATCAATTAAATAATTAATAGGAACTGAGATTGTCAAAACAAATATTACGGCCTTACCTAATCCATCAGCTGTTTTAACCGTTTTTGAAACTGCAAGATAGGAGCACATTCCAAGGAAATATGCAAATACCATATTCTCAATGAATATACTCTTAACAAATAAATTAACTAGATCTTCCATTTAATCGTTCTCTATTAGTTTTCTATTATAATATCTCTGTATCCATATATATATACCAACAACAATTAATGCCATTGGTGAAAGAAGCATTAGCCCATTATCCTCATAACCTAAGTCGTATACAAACTGCGGTACAACAGGGACTCCCCATAGCTCTCCAGAACCAAATAGTTCTCTTACAAAAGCAACTACAATTAATATCCATCCATATCCAGCAGCATTTCCGACACCATCTAGAAAAGATTTCCATACTCCATTACCGAGTGCAAAAGCCTCAAATCTTCCCATTATTATACAATTAGTAATTATTAGGCCAATAAAAATTGCCAATTGTTTACTCACATCATAGGCATAAGCTTTTAAAAATTGATCAACAAGGGCAACTAATGTTGCTACAACTAAAAGCTGTACGATAATTCTAATTCTTGTTGGTATTACATTCCTTAAAATGGAAACAGTTACATTTCCTGCTGCCATCACAAAAATTACTGAAAGTGTCATAACAACTGCAGGTTCAAGCTTAACAGTAATTGCTAAAGCAGAACATATACCTAAAACCTGAACTGTAATAGGGTTATCGTCATCTAGAGGATCAGTAAGTAATGCTCTATTCTTTTTTGAAAATAAAGGTTCTTTTTCTTTACTCATTACTTAAGTTGTTAAAATATGGCAGATAATTTTCTATTCTTTCAATAATCATGTCAGATACACCATCACCAGTAATTGTGGCTCCTGATATTGCATCAATTTCATTATCAATTTTGTCAGAGTTACCAGGATCATTATTTGTTTTTGTAAGATAAACTCCTACAAAATTTCCATCTTTATCGTTAATTTTTTCATCAGTAAAGCTATCAATAAACCAGTCTTCTGTTATTTCAGCACCAAGTCCTGCAGTCTCTGATTTGTGATCAAAAGAGACCCCCTTTATTGTATTGATATCCTCCTTTAAAGCAATATAACCCCAAATCTCTGCCCACAAACCTGCTCCTCTGAGAGGAATAACATAAAACTTTTGATCTTCAACATTAGCAATGTAAAGTGGAAATCTTTGATCATCTTGATCTTTTTTTATTTCCAACGCAAGATTAATATTAAATGCATTTACTTGTTCATCTACTGATCCATCAGACTTTATAGAAAGCTCTTCTTTTACATAATCACCGTATAATGATTCTGAATCATCTCTGCTAACATTAATCCCAACAGATGAAAGAATATTCTGCATCTTCTCTTTTTTTATATTTGAATTCTGTAGATCCTTTAACGATTCAGATGTAAATGATAATACTGATGCTACAGATACAACCATAATAGCGGCAAAAATGTATGTATGTTTATTTGACTCTCTATTCATTATGTAGCTTCTAGTTTAAGGCTTTGCCATCTTTTTCTTCTCATAATCATATTAGATTCTATTACATAGTGGTCTATCAATGGTGCAAAAACATTCATTAATAAAATTGCAAGCATTACTCCTTCTGGATAGGCAGGATTAAATACTCTGATAAGTATACAGAATACTCCAACTAGAAATCCATATATCCATTTTCCCTTTGTTGTTTGAGCAGCTGAAACCGGATCAGTAGCCATAAAAACAATACCAAATGCAAAACCACCAACTAACAGATGATTATACCATTCAAAACTCATAAGAGAATTTGCTCCCCAAAGATTAAATAAAATTCCAACTACAGAGGCTCCGATTACTCCACTGAGCATAATCCTCCAACTACCCACTCCAGTTATGATTAGAAGCAATGCTCCAATTAAGACAAAGAAAACAGAAGTCTCAGCAACAGATCCAGGTATTGCACCCATAAACATACTAGCTGATGAATATGCAACTTCTCCATTAGCAGCTAACGTTCCTAAAATAGTTTCACCAGATATTCCATCGACATTACTTGCTTCAGAAACCCATACTTTATCACCTGACATAAAAGTAGGATATGCAAAGAATGCAAAAGCACGAGCAGTTAGAGCAGGATTTAAAATATTCATTCCAGTTCCACCAAAGGCTTCTTTTGCAATTAATACCGCAAATACAACAGATATTGCAAGCATCCAAAGAGGCATGTCGATCGGCATTATCATTGGTATAAGAAGTCCTGTAACTAAATATCCTTCGTTAACTGGGTGATTTCTGTAAACTGCAAATGCAAATTCAATTGCTAAACCAACAGCATAAGAAACAACAATCATTGGAAAAATTTTATATGCACCATGCAGTACAGCATCGATAAAAGTAAACTGAATATCAGTTTGAATATAATATTGATATCCTGTATTATACATACCATAAAAAAGAGCAGGAACAAGAGCTATTATTACTGTTATCATTGTTCTTTTTAAATCAACACCATCACGAATATGAGAACCTTTTGAGGTAGTGTGATCAGGGACAAAAAGCATAGTTTCAAAAGCGTTAAATGCCGGATACAACTTCTCTAGTTTACCTCCATTTGTGAAAGGCTTTTTTAATACATCAACTTGTTTTCTGATAAAATCCATTAGCCTACTTCTTTTAACATTAATTCAATTCCACTTTTAACAATTTCTTGAGCTTCAATTTTTGAAGTACAGGAAAAATCAACTAAACCAAAATCTTCTGGGACAACTTCATAAATTCCCAAAGATTCCATTTTTTCTATATCTCCTCTCATACAAGCTTTGATTAATTGCATTGGAAATATATCCATCGGAAAATATTTCTCCATTTCACCAGTTACAACAATTGCTCTTTCCTCTCCATTAAGATTTGTATTAACTTTTTTTTCACCTCCGAGCAACCATGATAAAGAAGTTTTAGAAAAACTTGGAATATTGTTGTACATGAAAGGAAGCCAACCAAATATTCTAAACTGATTGCCTTCACTTATGACGCACAAAGTATTATTATAAAATCCTAGAAAATCTGAATATTCAACCTTAGATCCCGAAAGAGGATCACCATTTATAAATCTGTAATCTTCTATGCTAGATAATTCTTTTGAGTCTACTAAAGAAGAAATAGAGGATCCTATAATTGCATCATAGTACTTAGGTGAACTCAAAGAGTCACCCGAAACAGCAACAGTTCTTTTAGGATTAAAAACTCCTGTCTCAAAAAAAGATCCGATATTTGCAAGGTCCTCTGGTTTAATTACCCATACTATTTCACCAGAATTGAGGGGATCAATTCTATTGATTTGAAAGCTTTCGTTTCCTGAAGGATGTGCACCTTTAATTTTATATATTTCAACATTAGTAAGATTGGCATTTTCAATTTCACAACTGTGAGAGATTGAGAGATTTATAGGCTTACCTATCAATCTACTCATCATATCAATACCAATTTGGAACTCTTTCATTCTTTTTCTTAAAATAAAACCATAATCTGCCGCATAGGGTGCGGTAGAGTGAGTTGACACAAAAATAGATTTAGGAAGTTTATTGGGTCTTGCAACTATATTGTATGGCCTCTGTCTTATAAAAGCAAGTGATCCTGATTCTACAAGAAGCTGAAGAATGATATCCTTAGTAATATTTGAAAGACTTGGTATTTTAAAATTGATAATGTTATCACCTTCTTTCTTGATTATAATATTTAATATTTTTCTCTTAGCTCCTCTTGCAATTTCAATGACTTTTCCACTAACCGGTGAAACTATTTTGATAGATTCATCGTTTTTGTCGTGAAAAATTGGTTGGCCAAGAGAAACTTTATCTCCTTCTTTAACAAGCATGCGAGGGATTAAGCCAAAAAAGTCATCAGGATTCAGAGCATAATTTAAGCTAGTTTTTGCGACTTCAAGTTCAGTTACAGCAAGTCCTTTAAGATTAAGGCTAGCACCATCTTTAATGCTTATTTCTTTAGAGATCAATCAATAATAATTTTATGTCGCAAATTTAATAATAACACACTAAGAAAAAAAAGTATTTTTATTAAAATTATTATCAATTTAAACTAATTTAGATAATCAAAAATTATGTTATGAATAACTCTATAGTTAATGTTCCAGAACCAGTAAATGAACCTATTAAAGATTACAGGCCAAATAGCCCTGAAAAAGACTCAGTTTTAGCAACTTATAAAGATCTTAAAGATTCAAATACTAATGTGAAAATGTGGATCGGAGGAAAGTTTATTGAAAGTTCTAAGACATCAAACATGTCTCCTCCTCATGATCATAAACATATACTTGGCAAATACTATTTAGCAGAAAAAAAACATGTAGAAATGGCTATAAAATCTGCTTTGGATGCAAAAGAAAAATGGGCTGGGATGAGATGGGAAGAAAGAGCAGCAATATTTCTTAAAGCTGCAGAACTTGTAGCTGGTCCATATAGAGATAGAATTAACGCGGCAACTATGCTAGCTCAGTCAAAAACCATATTTCAAGCTGAGATTGATGCTGCATGTGAATTAGTTGACTTTCTAAAATTTAATGTTTTTAGCATGCAACACATATATAGTCAACAACCAAAATCTGACTTAGGTGTATGGAATAGATTGGGATATAGACCACTTGAGGGATTTGTGTATGCAGTGACTCCTTTTAATTTTACAGCTATTTCAGGCAATCTTCCAGGAAGTGCTGCTATGATGGGGAATACAGTTGTTTGGAAACCTAGTGATCACCAAATCTTTTCAGCTAAAGTTGTTATTGATATATTTAGAGAAGCTGGACTTCCAGATGGAGTTATTAACGCTGTCTATGGTGATCCCGAAATGATAACTAACACAATTCTTGAGTCAAAACATTTTGCGGGTATTCATTTTACAGGTTCTACATCAGTTTTTAAAAGTTTATGGAAAAAAATAGGTGGCAATATTGAAAATTATAATTCATATCCTAGAATTGTTGGAGAAACTGGAGGTAAAGATTTTATTATTGGTCATAAATCTGCAGATGTAGACGAATTTGTTACTGCTGTGATTAGAGGAGCTTTTGAATTTCAAGGTCAAAAGTGTTCAGCTGCATCAAGGGTATATGTGCCCAATTCATTATCAAAAAAATTTTTTAGCAAATTAGAATCAGAAATTGCAAAAATCAAAATGGGTAGCCCTGAAGATTTTAAAAATTTTATGACTGCTGTAATTCATGAGGCATCTTTTGATAAACTTGTTAATGCAATTGAAAACGCAAAATCTGATAAGGATGCTGAAGTAGTTATTGGAGGCGGTTATGACAAATCAAAAGGTTATTTCATAGAACCTACAGTTATTAAAACATCTAATCCACAATACTATTCAATGGAGACAGAATTATTTGGACCAGTGGTTACAATCTATGAATATGATGATAATGAATGGGATGAAACATTAAAGATTGTTGATGAAACTTCTGAATATGCACTAACTGGCGCAGTTTTTTGTGATGATAGATACATACTTAGTGATGCAGTGAATAAATTAAAAAATTGTGCTGGTAATTTCTATATAAATGATAAGTGTACTGGAGCAGTAGTTGGACAACAACCATTTGGTGGAGCCAGAGGATCTGGGACAAATGATAAAGCAGGATCATATCTAAATCTTTTAAGATGGGTTTCACCTAGATTAATCAAAGAGGTTTTTGTCCCACCAAAAGACTTCAAATATCCTTTTATGGGTTAATTGACTATTTCAATTCTATTGATGTATACATTATTTAGAGGCCAATTTCTTTCATCTGTTTGTAAATTGGCAATAATATCAACAACTTCCATTCCATCAATAACAGTTCCAAAAATTGTATAGTTTCCATCTAAGTGATGGGCTCCATCTTTTTTCTGAACTATAAAAAATTCATAAGGTGATGCCATTTTATATGGATTATCAATTGAGCTGCTTGGCATACTGACCATTCCCCTTTTATGAGTGTGTCCCTTGTTAAAATCGTTTGGTAAAAGGTACTTTCCAATTCTTTGTCTTTTTAAGGAAATTTTTCTATTATCACTATTCCCAGCTTGAATGACAAAATCATTTACCACTCTGTAAAATTGTGTCCCCTCAAAATAGTTTTTCTTTGTCAAGTAAATAAAATTAGATCTATGATAAGGTGTATTCGAGAACAATAATATCTCAATATTACCATAGTTTGTATGTATCCTTACTTTATTATCCTTATTATTTTTTTCAAATTCAAAAAGAAAGTCAATTACATTTTCATCTGTTAATTTAAATTCTTCCTCAATTTTTTGCTTTGGGAGTATCTTTTCATCTTTTATATTGATATCCACATCCTCAATAATTTTTAATTTTTTATTAGTGTTCTCAACTGTATTATTACATCCTGAAATAATCAATGTTAACGAAGCGAGAAAAAAATTTCTAAAATTCACTATTTATTTAATTTGGAAAAGGTATATATATGATCTTTTTGGTTTGGAAAAAATCATCTGAGAAAAATTTTGATAATTCAAAAACTTTGAAATTATTAAACTGTTTAAGTTCAGATTCAAGGTCTCCTCCCTTTAGTGATATTATACCATTAGGCATACTATTTATTGATTTTAATTTGATATTATTTTTTACCAATGAATAAAATTTATCCATTTTAGACACAGCTCTTGAAATAACAAAATCGTATTTTAAATGGTGATTTTCTGCTCTATCATTAATAGTAATTACATTTGAGATATTTAATTTTATTATAATATCCTCTACAACTTTAATTTTTTTTGAGATACTATCTAATAGTGTAAAATTTACTTTAGGAAAAAGAATTGCAAGTGGAATTCCTGGCAATCCACCTCCAGTTCCAACATCAAGAACATCTGTTCCATCAATAAATTCATGAATTTTAGCAATTGATAAAGAATGAAGAATATGATTTACATAAAGGTTATCAATATCTTTTCTTGAAATGAGATTGACTTTTGAGTTCCAAAATCTATATAGTTCAATTAAACTATTGAATTTTTTAAGTTGATCACTAGATAACTCTGAAAAATGTTTGTCTAAGTCATTCAAGATAATAAATCTTTAATCCTGATGATTGCTTCCTTTATCTGTTCTCTTGATGCAGAATATGAAATCCTTATGCATTCGGGATATCCAAAGGCATCTCCTGGGACAGTCGCAACATGAGCTTTTTCAAGAATTAACATTGATAAATCATTTGCATTATTTATTAATTGACCTCCAAATGTCTTACCAAATAGTTCAGAGACCTCTGGAAAAATATAAAATGCACCTGATGGTGGTTGGCTAACTTTAAACCCATTTATTTGACTTACAAGATCTATGATCAAATCACGCCTTATTTTAAATTCGTCAACCATGTATTTTATTCTTTCAGGTGACTCATCTAATGCAGTTATAGCAGCTCTTTGAGCAATACAATTTGCGCCACTTGTTATTTGACCTTGCATTTTATTGCATGCTTTAGCTAAAATCTTAGGAGCTCCTAGGTAACCTATTCTCCAACCAGTCATTGCAAATGCTTTTGAAATACCATTTACTGTGACAGTCCTTTCATACATTCCCGGTAAAGATGCAAAACTTACACTTTCAACTCCATAATTTATATGCTCATAAATTTCATCTGAGACAACTATAACTTTTGGATATTTAATTAATACTTTAGAAAAGTCAAGATATTCTTCTTTTGTAAAAACTGATCCACTAGGGTTATTAGGAGAGTTAAACATAACCATTTTTGTTTTATCCGTAATTGCAGATTCAAGCTGTTTAGCAGTTACTTTATAATTTGAGTTTTTATTGGGGTGAACAAAAACAGGAATTCCGTCAGCAAGAGAAACCATTGCACTGTAACTTACCCAGTAAGGAGTTGGTATTACAACCTCATCACCCTTATTTATTAGAGACATACAAACATTGGCAATGGATTGTTTTGCCCCTGTTGAAACTACAATTTGGTCTGTGTCATAATCTAAATTATTATCTCTTTTAAACTTTTTACATATAGCTTTTTTGAGATCTAGGAATCCATCAACTGGAGAATATTTATGGTAGTTTTCATTAATAGCATCCACAGCTGCATCTTTAATATAATCTGGAATATTAAAATCTGGTTCTCCAGCACTTAAAGTAATAACATCAATACCTTGATTTTTTAGATCATGAGCTTTAGCTGTCATTGCAACTGTTTGAGAGATTGGCAAAGAATTAATTTTATCTGATAACATTTTTTGAATTTTATTTATTTAATATTTTTTTTTGATTGTTAATTGATTCTTGATGAATTGCTTTAAAAATTCTCAAAATAAATTCTTCACTTAAGCCGTGGTCTTCACCATCTAAAATCATCTTTCCTAATATTTCATTCCACCTTTTGTTCTGAAGAATTGCCACATTATTTTCTGATTTAAGTTTTCCAATCCCTTTGGAAACTTTCATTCTCTTTCCAAGAGTTGTCAATAAATTTTGATCAGCTGCATCAATCTGAGATCTTAAATTATTGAGTTTATTTTGGTAATCCTCTCCCTGGGAAGTTTTATCTCTGATTTTAAGGTCTTTCATTATTTCAATTAAACGATCTGGAGTAACTTGTTGAGCTGCGTCACTCCATGCATTATCAGGATCCCAATGAGATTCAATCATTAGTCCGTCATAGTTTAAGTCAAGTGAAGTTTGACTCAAGTCAAAAATTAAGTCTCTTCTTCCAGCAATATGAGAAGGATCACATATTAGTGGAATGTCTGGAAAATTATTTTGAAATTCAACAGCAATCTGCCATTCTGGGTTATTTCTATACTTTGATTTATCGTAAGATGAAAATCCTCTATGGATTACTCCAATATTTTTTATATCAGCAGAATGAATCCTCTCTAGCCCACCCATCCATAGGGACAAATCTGGGTTTACAGGATTTTTAATTAAAACTATTTTATCTGTTCCTTTTAGTGCATCTGCAATTTCTTGGACTATAAATGGACTGACCGTAGATCTGGCACCTATCCATAATATATCCACATCATGTTCTAAAGCAAGATCAACATGAACAGAATTAGCAACTTCAGTAGCAATCATAAGCCCGGTTTCCTCTTTAACTTTCTGCAACCACTTTAATCCAATAGCCCCCACCCCTTCAAACATTCCTGGTCTAGTCCTAGGTTTCCATATTCCAGCTCTATAAGCAGTTACATCACTTTCTTTTAATTGATTAGCAATTTTTAGAACTTGTTCCTCAGTCTCAGCGCTACATGGACCAGCTATAACTAGGGGATGTTCTAGATTCATTTGATTTAGCCAGTTTTTAAATTCTTTTTTATTTTCCATAATTATTTATTTTATTCCTTTTAATATTTCCTTAATTCCATTAATTCTCCTCATCTCATCATTTAGAGTTTCTTGATCGCTCTTTTCAATTAATTTTTTAAAATTATTAATATTTGAAATGTATTCATCAAGAGACTCAATAATATTTTTTTTATTCTCAACAAATATTGAAGACCACATTTCAGGTGAACTCTTTGCTAATCTAACCGTTGATTCAAATCCACTACCAGCCATATTATAAATTGCATGTTCACCATCTTCTTTATCCATTACTGTTTTACCTAACATAAAAGATGAAATATGAGATAAGTGAGAAACATATGCTATATGTCTATCATGATCTTTTGAATCCATAATTTTAATAATCATGCCAATTGATTTAATAATTTTTTTGGCATTTGACAATAAATTACTATCTGTTTTTTCAGTATCACACAGAATCATAACTTTATTGTTAAATAAGCCCTTTGTGGCTGAACCAGGTCCTGAAAATTCTGTACCAGCAATAGGATGGGCAGCTAGATAATTCTTTCTTTTTTTGTGATCCTTTACTGAATTACATATTTGAAACTTTGTTGAACCAAGGTCAATTATCAAAGTTTTTTCTGAAATCTTATTTAAGTAGTCTTCAAGTTGATTCTTAATTGACTCTACAGGTGTAGCAAGAAATATATAATCTAATTCATTTAATAAATCTTCATCATATTTTGAGTCAATAATTTTATTTTTAATTGAATAACTAATTGAATCATGATCAACATCATATCCATATATGGTTAGATTATCAAATAAATCTTTCAATTTAAGTGCTATGGAACCTCCTATTAATCCTAAACCAATGATACCAACTTTCATAATTTTTGATCTTTAAATTCTCCGAGTATTTTAAACTCCTGAGCCATGAGCCCAATAATCTTAATCGCTTTTTGATAATTGTCAATTGAATCAAAAGTAATATCAACAAAGAAAGCATACTTACCGGGTATTTTAATAACTGGTAAAGATTGAATTTTGGTAAGATTCAAGTTACAGTCACTCATCATATTCAGCATAGATGCTAGACTTCCTTTTTTATGATCAAGTATAAATTTAAGAGCAGCTTTATTAAAATTCGATATATATTTTTTATTCTTTTCGACTATAACAAATCTTGTCATATTATTCTTAATTGTCTGTATTGATGAATTTAAAATTTCTAAATTATATATCTCTGCAGCTTCTTTACTAGCTATTGCTCCTACTCCATTAATTTTATTTTCACTGATTTTTTTTGCAAATAAAGCTGTATCCTCACTCTCAATTAACTTTATCTTAGGATGTTCAATAAAAAATTTTTTACACTGAAGTAATGCCATTGGATGAGAATGGACTTCATCAATTTCATCAATACTTTGTCCAGGAAGACACATTAAATTATGATCAATACTAAGACTGTGTTCTCCAGTAATTGACAAATTATATTCATCAATTAAAGCATAATTAGGAAGTATAGATCCAGCTATAGAGTTTTCAATAGCCATTACCCCATATTCAGAATCTTGGTCAATGATTGACTTTACAAGCTTATCAAAAGTTGAACATTCAATTAGTTCGTATGAACTAAAATAGTTAGCAGCAACCAGATGGTGGAATGATCCTTTTACTCCTTGAATAGATACTTTCATATAAAAAAAAAGTCCTGATTTGACAGGACTATAATATTTAAGTTTTTAATTACATAGTTATCCTGTCTTCCCGTTAAAGAAGTAGAAATAATTTTTGAAATAAAAGTTAAAATTATTCATAACAGTTAACAAAAGTATAATAGGTATCAACAAAAACAAACTTTTTAGCCTATTTTTTAATTAAGGAACCATTGAGATAAATTGAATGCTCAATTAAAGTTGACTTCTCAAGGTTCTTTGAAACTGAACAATATTTATCAAAACTCAATGCTGCGGCACGAACAATTTTATCACTAGGAATATTACCCTCAATATATAATTTTACATGTATTCTTTTCCATGGTTTTCCTGGTGTAGACTCTCTTTCCCCTTCAACCTCCATTTTATATGAATCTGGGTCTAGCTTTTGTTTTTCTAATATTGATATAACATCAATACTACTACAACCAGCCACTCCCATTAGTAAAAGCTCCATAGGACTTGCTCCTTGTACATTATAATCTGGAGAATATTTTCGATCTAGTAAAACTTTATGTCCATTTTCATTTGAAAGTTCAAATAAATACTTATCATTAATTCTGTCTAAATAAATTGCCATTATGTTAAAATTTTAGTAAAGATATCTGAAATTTGTTTTGTTTCAATTAAAAATGCGTCATGACCATGAATTGATTCTATCACATGATTTTTAATTTTAACTTTTTGTTTTTTGAGCCTTTGAGTAGTCATTCTATCTTCATCAGGTAAGAAAAAAATATCTGAATCAACTGAAATTATATGAATTTCTGATTTTGAAGGCATAATTTTTGACTCTAATCTTGAATCGTCTCTTGTAATATCAGTAGATCTTAGAAGTTTATTTAAAAATTTATACGAGTTTAGGCTAAACCTTTGATTGAGCTTTATTGCATGGTGATTGAGCCATGATTCAACATTATAAATTCCTTTTTCAATATTCTTAGATCTTGAGAATCTTTGATTCAGAGACTCAGGTGTTCTGTAGAATGTCATTGCATGAATTCTTGCATCTCCAATGGGATCTTTTGAATTTTCTAGAATTCTATCTTGTAAAAAAGTATTAGCTATTAACCAATCATTTGCTTTCCAATCTGAAGCTACAGGAATAATCTTTTCTGCAATATCATTTTTAATTGCAGCCATCTCCCATGTTATACATCCTCCAATTGATCCTCCAATTATAGCATGTAATTTAGAAATTTTTAATTTATCTAAAACTTTAATAAAAATATGTGCTATATCACCTAAGTCTAACTCAATGCTGAAATTAAAATTTTCTTCATTAAACCCATTTCCTGGAATATTAATACAAAGCACTGTAAATTTATTTAGGTCAATTGCCCTATTTATTCCAACAATTTCACTCCACCATCCATCCTTTCCAGATACAGTTGAATTTCCAGTTAATGCATGATTAATAAGTATAACTGGAGCAGTTCCTAATCTCTTCCCAAAAAATTGATAGCTTAGTTGAAAATTTTGAAGTTTATTACCAAATGAGGATTCAAAATTTTCAATTACTATTTTTTTTAAATCATCTTTCAAATTTTACAATGATTTTATAGCATTCTTCAAGTCCTCAATTAAGTCAGTTGGATCTTCGAGGCCAATACTTAATCGAACCAAATCAGACGTCACTCCCGTTGACTTTTGTTGTTCTTCATTTAGTTGTTGGTGAGTAGTGCTTGAAGGGTGAATAATTAAAGACTTGGAATCTCCAAAATTAGCCAATAAAGAGAATATTTTAGTGCTGTCAGTTAATTTTTTTGCTGAATCAAATCCACCTTTTAAACCAAACGTTACAATACCACTTTGACCATTTTTTAAATATTTTTGTGACAATTTATAATATTTGGAGGATTTAAGACCTGGATAGTTAACCCATGCAACTTGAGATTGTTTTTCTAACCATTCTGCAACCTTTAATGCATTTTCAGAATGTTTTTTTATTCTAACAGATAAGGTCTCTAGTCCTTGAATTGTTTGAAAACAGTTAAAAGGACTTGGAGCACTACCAAGATCTCTCAGACCCTCAATCCTAACTTTAGCAATGAATGCTGCTGGACCTAATACATCATGATAAACTAAACCATGATATCCTTGGGATGGTTCTGTAAATTCATCAAATAATCCACTGCTCCAATCAAAATTACCTGCATCTATTATTGCACCCCCAATCGAGGTTCCATTACCTGTAATGTATTTAGTTGTTGAGTGAATAACAATATCAGCACCATAGTTTATTGGTTTTAACAAATATGGAGTTGCAACAGTATTATCAACAATTAGCGGGAGCTTTGCTTTTTTTGCAATTTTTGAAATTCCTTCTATGTCAAGAACATCCAACTTTGGATTACCCATACTCTCAATATAAATAGCTCTAGTATCTTTATTAATTGCTTTAGAGAAATTATCAACTTCATTTGGATCAACAAAAGTTGTTGTGATTCCATACCTGGGAAGTGTTACATTTAACAGGTTATATGTACCACCATAAAGACTATTTGATGAAACAATATGATCCCCAGTCTTTAAAAGTGTCAATAATGTTGTTGCTAAAGCTGCAGAGCCCGATGATGTTGCAACGGCAGCAATCCCTCCTTCTATAGATGCTAACCTTTGTTCTAGGACATCTGCTGTAGGGTTATTAAGTCTTGTGTATATATATCCAGGTTCAGCAAGTGAAAATAATTTTGCTGCATGGTCAGTATCATTAAATACATATGATGTTGTTTGATATATTGGGACTGCTCTAGTTCCCTCTGTTCTTCTAGTGTTATGCCCTGCATGTAATGCAAGGGTTTGATCATTTTGGCTCATAATTTAAGTGTTTTAATTAATAGATTTTTATACTCTAATTTTTCCCAAGGGAAAAGCTCAACTTCAATTTTTTTAACTCCCGAGTATTTAGAATTAAATGTCTTAGTTTTTTTTTCAGATTTTCTACCCATATGACCATATGACGCAGTTTCAAGATAAATAGGATCTCGAAGTTTGAATCTTGATTCTATCGAATGAGGTTTTAAATCAAAAATTTCATTTACTATTTTAGATAGTTTAGAATCTGAAACTTTAATTTTGGACTTACCGCAAGTATCTATATTTAGTGATACCGGTTCAGCAACTCCAATAGCATAGCCAAGTTGGATCAATATTTCATCGGATACTCCAGCCTTAACTAAATTTTTTGCAATATGTCTTGCTGCATACGCTGCACTTCTGTCGACTTTACTTGAATCTTTTCCACTAAAAGCACCTCCACCATGAGCTCCTCTCCCTCCATATGTATCAATTATAATTTTTCGACCAGTTAGGCCAGTATCTCCATGCGGACCGCCAATAACAAATTTTCCTGTTGGATTAACGAAAATTTTAATATTATCATTAAATAATTTTTGAATTTCAAGGTCATAAGAATTTTTTACAATTGGTATAAGAAGTTTAACCATGTCTTTTCTTATTTTTTTTAACATTTTTTCATCATCACTGTCGAATTCATCATGTTGAGTTGAAATAACAATTGTATCTATCCTCAATGGGTTATCATTATCGTCGTATTCTATTGTCACCTGAGATTTTGAATCTGGTCTTAAATATGGAATTTCTTTTGATCTTCTGAGTTTTGATAACTCTAGTAAAAGTCTATTTGCAATGTCTAAAGTTAAAGGAATTGAATTTTCAGTTTCATTACATGCATAACCAAACATTATTCCTTGATCGCCAGCTCCTTGTTCTTTTTTTACACTTCTTTCTACACCTCTTAATATATCCTCTGATTGTTCATGAATTAATGACATGACTGCACATGATTCTCCAGAAAACTTATACCTATCATTGTTATACCCAATATCTTTTATTATATCTCTCGCAATCTCTTGAACGTCTATATAAGTATTACTTGATACTTCTCCGGAGAGTATAACCTGACCTGTGGTTACCAGGGTTTCACAAGCAACTTTACTATTAGGATCAAACGCTAAGAGGTTATCCAATATTCCATCACTTATTTGATCTGAAACTTTATCAGGGTGTCCCTCACTCACAGATTCGGACGTAAACAAATACGACATAAAATAAATTTTTAAGAAAAAAAGTGAATGATTGCGACTTAAAGAAACACTGCTTTAGCAATTTTTTTAAGAGGTTGCAATCAGACAAATCCTTCCTCTATTCGAGGTAAAAATAAACAAAAAAATTTTATTTCAAATTATTCTACTTTTTTCTTTAAAAAAAACCTGTTATTTTGGCTAAAAATATGAGAATAGCAATTGCCGGAAATATTGGAGCTGGAAAAACAAGCCTGACAAAGCAACTTTCTAAAAGTTTAAAATATAAAGCTTATTATGAGGATGTTATTGCTAACCCATATTTAGATGATTTTTATAATCATATGGAAAGATGGTCATTTAATCTTCAAATTTATTTCTTAAATAGTAGATTTAAGCAATTAGTTTCCATTGACAATTTAAAAGAAAATGTCATTCAAGATAGAACTATCTATGAGGATGCCTTCATATTTGCACCCAATCTAAATGCAATGGGCCTGATGCCTCAAAGGGATTATGAAAATTACTTATCGCTATTTGATACAATGCTTAATTTAGTAAAACCACCAGACTTATTGGTATACCTTCAAAGCAGCATTCCTAACCTTGTAAACAAGATTCACAAAAGAGGTAGAGATTATGAGAAAACGATTAGTATTGAATATTTAAGTAGACTAAATGAAAGATATGAAGCCTGGATTACCAATTATGATAGCGGGAAACTTTTAAAAATTAATGTTGATGATCTTGATTTTGTAGAAAACAAATCAGATTATGAGACAGTCCTAAAATTAATCAAAAAGGAACTTTAGTTATATCTTTCTGCATATTTTTGCTTCCCATTTTTAGCATTGTATTATATTTGAAAAAAAATTGAAAAATGGACTACATAAATCTTATCCCCTTAGCTGGTGTTATAGCGTTAATATTTGTTTTTATAAAAAATTCATCAGTTTCTAAGAAAGAAGTTGGAAATGCAAAAATGGCCAAAATTGCGAAGAATATTGCTGATGGCGCAATGGCTTTTTTAAAGGCTGAATATAAAATTTTATCAGTTTTTGTAATTATCACTGCTGTTTTACTAGCATTTAAAGGAATTAATGAAGGAAGCAGTTGGTTGGTTGCTGTATCTTTTGTCGTCGGTGCATTATGTTCTGGTCTTGCAGGTTTTATTGGTATGCAAGTTGCAACAAAGGCTAATGTGAGGACTACTAATGCCGCTCAAGATTCCCTTGGAAAAGCACTTGAAATTGCATTTTCTGGTGGTTCTGTAATGGGAATGGGTGTGGTTGGATTGGGTGTCCTGGGAGTCGGTTCTCTGTTTATTATTTACAGACCAATGTTTACAGACATAAATACTGTAATACAAGTCTTATCTGGATTCTCCCTTGGAGCATCATCTATTGCATTATTTGCAAGAGTTGGTGGTGGAATATATACCAAAGCTGCAGATGTTGGTGCTGATTTAGTTGGAAAAGTTGAAGCTGGTATCCCTGAAGATCATCCTTTAAATCCTGCAACTATTGCTGATAATGTTGGAGATAATGTTGGAGATGTTGCTGGAATGGGAGCAGATTTATTTGAGTCGTTTGTTGGATCAATTATTGGAGCAATGGTATTGGGTGCTGCTTTTGTTGGTTTAAGTGAATTTTCCGGAATTGAAATTAACGCAGTATTACTTCCATTATTTATAGCTGCTTCTGGAATAATTATGTCCATAATAGGAACCTTTTTTGTTAAAGTGAAAGAAGGTGGTGATCCTCACAAGGCCTTGAATTTAGGTGAGTTTATATCAGCCGGATTAATGATTGCCGTAACATGGTTCTTAATACAATATTTACTTCCTGAATCTTGGGTTTTTAATGGAACTGAATATACTTCAGTTGGAGTTTTTATAGCTACAATTAGTGGTTTAATTGCTGGTCTTTTAGTGGGTAAAGTAACAGAGTATTATACTGCAACTGGGAAGAAACCAGTTCTTTCAATTGTTGAACAATCAGAGACTGGTCCTGCAACAACAATTATAAGTGGTCTTGGTGTTGGAATGATTTCAACAGCTCTTCCGATAATATTTATTTGTGCTGCAATATTATTTTCATATGAATTTGCTGGCCTTTATGGTATAGCGATTGCTGCTGTTGGTATGCTTGCTAATACTGGTATTCAGTTAGCAGTAGATGCTTACGGACCTATTTCTGATAATGCTGGAGGTATAGCAGAAATGGCAGAGTTAGATCCTAAAGTAAGAGAAAGAACAGATAAGCTTGATGCAGTTGGAAACACAACTGCTGCAATAGGAAAAGGTTTTGCTATCGCATCAGCTGCTCTAACAGCTCTAGCTTTGTTTGCAGCATATATGCAAACTGCTGAAATTACCGCGATAGATATTTCAAAACCTGTAGTTATGACTGGACTTTTACTGGGTGCAATGTTACCATTTGTTTTTTCTGCTCTTTCAATGAAGGCTGTTGGTAAGGCAGCAATGAGTATGATAGAAGAAGTAAGAAGACAATTTAAAGATTTACCAAAATTAAAAGCAGCTCTTGAGGTAATGAGAAAGTATGATTCAGATCTTTCTAAGGCATCAAAAGAAGACTTAAAGATCTTTAATGATGCTGATGGAGTTGCTGAATATAGTAAATGTGTTGAAATTTCTACGCAAGCTGCATTAAGAGAGATGGTTCTTCCAGGCTTAATGGCAATATCTGTTCCAGTCATAATTGGATTTGCAGGTGGTGCAGAAATGCTTGGCGGTCTTCTAGCTGGAGTTACATCATGTGGTGTTTTAATGGCAATTTTTCAATCAAATGCTGGAGGTGCTTGGGACAATGCAAAAAAGATGATTGAAGAAGATGGAAGGAAAGGTTCAGAGGCTCATAAAGCTGCAGTTGTTGGTGACACAGTAGGTGATCCTTTTAAAGATACATCGGGACCATCATTAAATATTCTTCTAAAGTTGATTGCAGTTGTTGCTTTAGTTATAGCACCACTTCTTGTTAGTTAAATATAGAGAACTTTTTTTACTGCCTTAATTACTTCCCCACTATTTGGAAGCCATTCTTCAAGTAAAACTGGAGAGTAGGGAGTTGGAGTGTCTGCGTTATTTACCTTTTCAACTGGCGCATCTAGAAAGTCAAATATTTCATTTTGAACCTTATGAGATATGTCTGTAGAAATATTTCCAAAAGGCCATGACTCTTCAAGAATTACAAGTCTATTAGTCTTCTTGACTGACTCTAAAACTGTATCATAATCAATTGGTCTGAGTGTTCTAAGATCAATAATTTCACATTCAATTCCTTCTTTCTCAAGTTCGCCAGCAGCCTTGTATGCTTCTTTTATTATTTTTCCAAATGATACAACTGTCACATCTTTACCTTTTCTTTTAATATCAGCAACACCTATTGGTAATGTATATTCTCCTTCAGGAATTTCACCTTTATCACCATACATTTGTTCTGATTCCATAAAAATTACTGGGTCATCGTCTCTTATTGCAGATTTTAATAAACCTTTGGCATCATAAGGATTTGATGGTACAATTACTTTTAAACCAGGACAGTTTGCAAACCAGCTTTCAAAAGCTTGAGAGTGAGTTGCTCCAAGTTGACCAGCAGAAGCAGTTGGACCTCTAAATACAATAGGACACGGAAATTGACCTCCAGACATTTGTCTAATCTTTGCAGCATTGTTGATTATCTGATCAATTCCAACTAAGGAAAAGTTAAATGTCATAAATTCAATAATTGGTCTTGCTCCAACCATCGTAGAACCAACACCAACTCCAGAAAATCCTGCTTCAGATATTGGTGTATCAATTACTCTTAATTCTCCAAATTCGTCAAGCATTCCCTTTGAAGCTTTATAGGCACCATTATATTCTGCTACTTCCTCTCCCATCAAGTAGATACTTTCATCTCTTCTCATTTCTTCTGACATGGCCTCACATATTGCTTCTCTAAATTGAACTGTTTTCATTAGTATAATTTTATGCGAATTTAATCATAAAAAAAATATTTCCTATAGTGCTCTGATGAGATTTAAATTTTATTTAATTAATTTGTGTCATTATAATTTTACATGGAATTAGTAGAGCTAAAAATTCAAGGAATTTCTTATAGTGATAATACCTCAGGTGCATTTGCTCTTATACTCCAAGAAACAAATGGTTCTAGAAAATTACCGATAGTAATAGGTGGATTTGAAGCTCAAGCAATTGCAATTGGTCTAGAGAAAAAAATTAAAACTTCAAGACCACTTACTCATGAACTTTTTAAGAGTTTTGCAGACAAATTTGGCATCAAACTCAATCATATAATAATTAGCAAACTTAAAGATGGAGTGTTTTTTTCAAATATTATTTTAGAAAATAATGGTGATTTAATTAGAATTGACTCCAGAACATCTGATGCAATTGCATTATCAATAAGATTCAATGCACCAATTTTTGTAAAAAAAGATATTTTGGATAAAGCTGGATTTGATGATGATGAAAAGTATTCTGAAGAAATTAATTTTACTGATGACAATTTTTTTAAAGATGTGAACTCTAAAAAAAGCTTCATAAAGTCTAAAGACATAAAAAAAATTTCAACTAAAAATATAAAAAAGATGCTTGAAAATAGTTTACAAAATGAAGACTATGAAATGGCAGCAAAACTCAGAGATGAACTTAATTCAAGAAAAAGTATAAAATGAAACAATACCTTGATTTACTTAAACATATAAAAGATAACGGAGTCGAGAAGAAGGATAGAACAGGAACTGGAACAATAAGTGTTTTTGGACATCAAATGAGATTTAATCTTCAAGATGGCTTTCCATTGGTTACAACAAAAAAATTGCATTTAAGGTCAATCATACATGAGTTAATTTGGTTTATTAATGGTGATACAAATGTTAAATATTTGAGGGAAAACGGTGTGACTATTTGGGACGAATGGGCGGATAAAAATGGAGATCTTGGCCCTATATATGGGTACCAATGGAGAAATTGGAATAGCGATGGAGTTGATCAACTTAAAGATGTTATAAAATCATTAAAAAAAAATCCCTCAAGCAGAAGAATGATTGTGACTGCATGGAACCCTAATATTATTCCCGATAGCTCAAAATCTTTTGATGAAAATGTTAGAAATGGTAAAGCAGCTTTACCTCCTTGTCATGCTTTTTTTCAATTCTATGTCTCCGAAAATAAACTTTCATGTCAAATGTACCAAAGAAGTGCTGATGTTTTTTTAGGTGTTCCTTTCAATATTGCATCATACTCTCTATTAACCCATATGGTAGCTCAGGTGTGTGACTACGAAGTAGGTGATTTCATTCATACCTTTGGTGACACTCATATATATTTAAATCATATTGAACAAGTAGAACTCCAACTAAGTAGAGATCCAATGCCACTTCCTACTCTAAAATTAAACAAAGAGATCAAAAAAATAGAAGATTTTAAATTTGAGGATATTGATATACTAAATTATAATTCTCACCCTCCAATAAAAGGTAAAATTTCAATTTAATTCATGACTAACGAACTTACAATTATTGCTGCGGCATCAATTAATAATGTTATAGGGAATAATAACAAACTTATATGGCATATACCTAAAGATTTGATTAGGTTCAAAGAACTTACTTCAAATCACGCGGTAATAATGGGAAGAAAAACCTTTGAGTCTCTTCCATATCCATTACCTAATAGATTAAATATTGTCGTAACCCGAAATACTAATTATGACAATGAGGGAATTATTGTTTGTAAAAGTATTGAAGAGGCCCTTTCCCATTGTAAGGATGACTCACAACCATTTATTATTGGTGGAGGTGAAATTTATACTCAGACAATAGATATAGCAGATAAAATTGAATTAACCCGGGTATACAAAAATTATGATGGAGATGCATATTTTCCAAAAATCCCAAAAGAGAAATTTAAACTTGTTAAAGAAGAAACTAATGAAATAAATGGAGATGAAAAGATTAAATACTCATTCCTAACTTACAAAAGAAAATAATATGAAAGCATATGTATTCCCAGGGCAAGGATCTCAAAAACCAGGAATGGGGCAAGGGTTATATAACGAGATTACAGACTCTAGAACTCTTTTTAAAAAAGCTAATAAAATTTTAAATTTTAATATTACAGAATTAATGTTTGAAGGCACAGATGAAGACTTACTTCAAACAAAGGTTACTCAGCCAGCTATTTTTATTCACTCAGCTATTTTAGCTCTAACTTCAAAATCATCTAGTCCTGATGTATGCGCAGGACACTCCTTAGGTGAGTTTTCTGCATTGGTTGCATCAAATTCTATAAGTTTTGAAGATGGTCTAAAATTAGTTTCAATTAGAGCTAATGCAATGCAGAAGGCATGTCAAAATACAAAAGGAGCTATGGCTGCAATCCTTGGGCTATCGAATGAAATTATCGAATCAGTACTTAACAAAATTGATGGAATAGTTAAGCCAGCAAATTATAATTCTCCTGGACAGTTAGTTATTTCAGGTGAAATTAAATCAGTTGAGAAAGCTTGTGAAATACTTAAAGAAAAAGGAGCAAGAAGAGCATTAATTCTTCCCGTTAGTGGAGCATTCCACTCTGAGCTAATGAAATCTGCCGTTAGTGAATTGAAAAAAGGTATAGAAGAAACTAAATTTAGAAAACCTTCTTGTCCAATCTACCAGAATTACACTGGATTTCCTGAAAAAGATCCTGATAGAATTAAAATAAATCTACTAAATCAGTTAACAGGTGCAGTTCTTTGGAACCAAAGTATTAATAAAATGATTGAAGATGGGGTAAATGAATTTTATGAAGTAGGACCAGGAAATACACTTCAAGGATTAATTAGAAAAATAAATAGAGAAATATTTATTGATAAAATCTAAATTATTTTTTGTAAACTTTACCATCTTTCATAACAAACACAACATTTCTAAGTGTAGAAATATCTTCTGTTGGACTCTCATTAGTTGCTATTATATCAGCAAAAAAACCTTTTTTTATTTGACCTAATAAATTCTCCATATTTAAAAGCTTTGCATTTGTAATGGTTGCGGCCTTTAAAGAATATTCGGCTGGAATTCCTATCTCATCCCAATAAACGAATTCATCTGCATTATCACCATGTGGAAAAACACCTGCATCAGTTCCAAAAGATATTGGAACACCCATTTCATATGCCCTTTTAGTAGATCCTTTATTTTGAACTCCAACCTCTAATGCTTTTGGAATAATAATCTCAGGATAATATCCTGGAATAGCAGCCATTTTTGCAACGTGTTCACCTGCACTTATAGTTGGAACCAAATAGGTATTTTTTTCTCTCATAAGTTTCATTGTTCTCACCTGCATTATTGAACCATGCTCTATTGTTTTAACTCCAGCTTTTACTGCTCTATACATGCCTTCATCACCGTGAGCATGGGCCGCAACATGCATCCCATAATCATTAGCTGTATTTACTATGGCTCTCATTACTTCCTCTGTAAATTGAGGGTTTTGTCCGTTTTTTGCCATACTCATAACCCCACCTGTTGCTGTAATTTTGATAAGATCTGCACCATTTTTATATCTATACCTCACAGCTTTTCTTGCATCACTTATTGAATTAACAACTCCATCTTCAGGACCTGGATCTTCGACTAAATCTGCTCTGTATCCATTTGTAGGGTCACCGTGACCACCGGTTGTAGCAATAGTTTTTCCTGACGTAAAAATTCTTGGTCCGTCTACAATACCTTTATTAATTGCATTACGAAGGGCAATATTAACTCCTGAACCTCCAACATCCCTAACAGTAGTAAAACCTGCTAATAGTGTTTTTTTTGCGACAACTGTAGACTTGAAAGCCACATCTGCCTTACTGTCTTGAAATCTATTTATATATTTTTCCTTTCCACCTGATTCACTCTCCATATGAACGTGAAAATCAATTAAGCCAGGAAGAAGAACTTTAGTTTTTAAATCAATAAGCTCTATTTTATCATTTTTTGGGTTAATAAATCCGTCTTCGATAGAACTTATAATATTTTCTGAAATTATAATTGTCTTATTTAAATGATATTTACCAGTATAAGAATCATATATTTTTCCAGCATAAATATATTTATCTTGAGATATTAAATTTGATGTCACAAGTAAAAAAAAGATTAATTTTTTCATCATTATTTTAACTAATGTAAATTAATTGATCAATTATTCAAAAAAACTAATTATTGTATTAGTTATATATTTTATCTGTTTCCTTGATAATTCAGTATGCATTGGTAAAGAGATTACCTGATTTTTAATCTCATTTGTTACAGGAAAATCATTTTCAGAAAAAAATTCTTGTTTATAAGCTTTTTGTTCATGAAAACCCAAAGGATAATATATTCCAAATGGTATGTTATTTTTTGATAAATGTTCTGCAAGATCATCTCTTGATTTAGATGGAACTTTGAGAGTATATTGATGATAAACATGAGAATCCATATCAGACTCAACAAATGGAGTTTGAATATTATCAACTTTTTCAAATGCTTGATTGTAAAGATTTGCAGATTGCTGCCTCCTTTGATTATACTTATCTAAATACTTTAGTTTAACATTTAGAATGGCAGCTTGCATCGAGTCAAGTCTAGAGTTTACTCCAATTTCATCATGATAATATCTCTCATACATCCCATGATTAACAATCCCTCTCATTTTATATGCTAAATTATCTGAATTAGTAAATATTGCACCTCCGTCTCCATAACATCCTAAATTTTTTGATGGAAAAAAAGAAGTTGTACCAATATCCCCAATTGTGCCTGTCATCTGTTTTTCTGAATTTGAAAACTTATATTTAGACCCAAGTGCTTGAGCGTTATCCTCTATGACTTGTATATTATTTCTATTTGCAATTTCAATTATCTCCTCGATTCTGCATGATTGACCAAAAAGGTGGACAGGTATTATAACTTTAGTCCTTTCAGTTATTTTATTTTCAATTAAACTTGGATCTATATTAAAAGTTCTTGGATCTATATCCACTATAATTGGTTTTAGTCCAAGCAAAAGAATAACTTCAATTGTTGAAGCAAATGAAAAGTTTGTAGTTATAATCTCATCTCCCCTTTTAAGATCTAATGCCATAAGTGCAATCTGTAGAGCATCTGTCCCATTAGCACACGGTATAACATGTCTTACATTCAAATATTCTTGTAAGTTATTCTGAAATTCTTTGACAATCGGACCATTTATATACGCAGAAGATTTAATTACTTTTTTTATCTCTCTGTTTATTTGCCACCTAATTTTTCTATATTGACCATTTAGGTCAACCATATTAATTTTTTTCATTGAAAACAAAATTAAAAAAGTATTTTTGGAAAAAGTATTAAGTGAAATTTATTTATGATTTTTTTATTATTCTAGCATACATTATATGCCAACCTTTAAGGCTTATATCTAGTAAAATTAATTTGTCTTATAAAGGAAGGATGAAATCATTTGAAATTTTAAAGAAAGAAGTTAACCCAAATGAGAAAAATATATGGTTTCATGTTTCGTCTCTAGGGGAATTTGAAATAGCCATGCCAATAATTGAGTCTTTAAAAAAAAAGTTTGATAATATTAAAATTATAGTAACATTCTTTTCTCCATCAGGATATGAAAATTCAAAAAAATATAAATCTGCAGATTCAAAACTATATCTTCCACTTGATAGCTCCTATAATGCAAAAAGATTTGTAAATATTGTCAATCCAAGAATTGCAATTTTTATTAAGAATGATATTTGGTCAAATTATATTTACTATTTAAGGGAGAATAACTCTGTAATTTATTCTGTATCCTCTAAGTTTAATAAATCTCAGTTTTATTTTAAATTCTACGGATCTTGGTTTTTAAAGCAACTTAAGAAAATAGACTTTTTATATGTTCAGGATGATATTTCAAAAAGAATACTTGAGAAAAACTCATTTAAAAATGTAAATATTTCTGGTGATTTAAGATATACATCAGTTATAAAAACATTGAACAAAAATAAACGAATAACAAAAGTTGAAAAATTCATTAATGATAAAATGTGTTTTACAGCTGGAAGTATTTGGGAAAATGATATTAAATTGATTGATAAGGTCATTAGAAGTAATATTAAATCTATTATAGCTCCTCATGATATATCTGGAAGTTTAATTAATAACTTAAAAAGAAAGTATGCAGAAAATTGTATTAAATTTTCAGATTTAAAAAATGAAAATGATTTCAAAAAAAAGATTTTAATAATCGACTCCATTGGTATTTTAAAATATTTATATAGGTATGCTGATATTGCTTATGTTGGAGGAGGAATGGGAAATAAAGGTCTCCATAATATTCTTGAACCTGGTGTTTTTTCGATTCCAATTCTAATTGGCAAAAATTTTAAAGGGTTTTCAGAGGCTGAAGATCTAATATCATCTGGTGGAGTAATTTCAGTGAATAATTCTGATGAGTTTTATAAATGTTTTAATAAATTAAATGATTCGGAGGAATTAAGATATAAATCTGGAAAATCAAACTTAAACTACATTATTGATAATGTTGAAAAAAACAAAAACTTTACCGATTCCTTAACAGAAAATTTACATCATTTATAAATTAAAAAATTAAATTTGGACCATGTCAAAAAGATCTACTCTTATAATGTTAATTTTATCATTTCTAAATTCATGTAACATACAACAAGAATCTCCTAATATCATTATGATGATTGGTGATGGAATGGGTATATCTCAAGTTTCTACAAGTATGTATTCAAGTGATAACTATACACCGCTTGAAAGATCTGAATTTGTTGGTTTAAGCAAAACTCATGCTCTTGATGATCTTGTTACAGATTCAGCTGCGAGTGGTACTGCATTATCAAGTGGAGTAAAAACATTTAATGGAGTTTTGGGGCTTGACAAAAACTATAATCCTGTTAAATCTATTTTAGAGATTTCTAGAGATAAAGGTTACATGACTGCAATTTTGGTTACATCTACAATAGTACATGCTACTCCCGCAGCTTATTTTTCAAAGTCAAAAAGTAGGTATGAATACGATAATATTGCAATTGAATTATCCAAAAGTAATATCAATTTATTTGTTGGAGGGGGAGAAAGGTACTTTAACGATCGAGAGGATAATAGAAATTTAATTGAGGAAATGAAGAATTATGTGTTTGTAAAAAATCTGGAAGAATATAGAAATACTGATTCTGAAAATATTGGATTTTTTACAGCTTATGATGATCCTATTGAAAAATATCTAGGCAGGGAACCATCCCTCAATGATTTAATTGATATAACTCTCGAAAAACTTAAAAGTTTCAACAAGCCTTTCTTTCTTTTAGTTGAGGGATCTCAAATTGATTGGGCTGAACACGATAATGATCCTAAATATTTACTTAGTGAGATGCTAGAATTTGACAGTGCAGTTAAAAGTTCTTTTGATTTTGCTGAAAATAATAAAAATACTTTAGTAGTGGTTACAGCAGATCATGAAACTGGTGGTTCTTCTATAATTGATGGTAATTTGAATAAATCAATTGTAAAAACTGAATACTCATCAGAAAATCATACTGCTGAGATGGTACCAGTTTATAGTTTTGGATATAATTCTTCAAAATTTACTGGAGTTTATGATAATACTGAAATTTTTGATAAATTGAAATTAATCTTAGAAAAATGAAAAAATTACTTTTACTACTTGTATTTTTTACATTTTCATGTGAAAGCGAGCCTACTGACGTTGATATTTTAATTAAAGGTGGAGTTGTTCATGATGGTACTGGTATGAATGGATATATTGGAAATGTTGCTATAAAGAGTGATACAATTTTTTATGTAGGCAGAAAAGATAATTTTATTGCTAAGCAGATAATTGATGCTAAAGGAAAAATAGTATCTCCAGGCTTTATAAATATGCTAAGTTGGGGATACAATACTTTAATGCAAGATGGTAGATCACTAAGCGATTTAAAACAAGGAGTTACATTAGAGGTTTTTGGAGAAGGAACATCTCCTGGCCCAAGAGGTTCTATAAATACCAATAATTATGTTTCTTTTGGTGAAGCAATGGAAAATTTAGAATCAAGTGGAGTCTCAACTAATATTGCTTCTTACTTAGGTGCTGCAACTGTAAGAATTCAAGAAATAGGATATGCTAATAGAAAAGCTACACCAAGTGAAATGGAATCAATGAGAAACATTGTTAAGCTTGCTATGATGCAAGGTGCAATAGGTATAGGATCTTCTTTAATATATGCTCCAGGTGACTATGCAGATACTGATGAATTAGTAGAGTTGTCAAAGGTAGCTTCATCATATGGTGGTAGATATATTTCTCATATGAGAAACGAAGACTCGAATGTTCTTGCTGCAGTTGATGAATTACTTGAAATAGCTGAGAGAGCAAACATACCTGCACAAATATATCATCTTAAAACTTCAAGAAAACCTAATTGGCATTTATTAGACACCGTAATTAGTAAAGTTGAAAATGCAAGAGAAAATGGTTTAAAAATTACTGCTGATATGTATACTTACCTTGCTTCATCAACTGGTCTAACTGGTGTTATTCCTACTTGGGTTCAAGAAGGCGGTAAACAGGCATGGATTAATCGAATGAAAAAACCTGATATAAGAGAGAGACTTTTAAAAGATATAAGGAAGGAACTTTTAGAACAACCACCGGAAGAAATTTTAATGGTTGGTTTTAACAAACAATCTATGTCCAGTAAATATAGAGGTATGACAATTGCTGAGGCAGCTAGCTTAAGAGGAGAATCCCCTGAGGAAGCAATAGTTAATTTAATTATTGAAGATAGGAGTAAAATTCAGTGCATATATTTTAGTATGTCCGAAGAAAATGTAAGAAAAAAAATTAAGCTACCGTGGGTTGCTTTTGACTCTGATGCTGGATCCTATTCTGATATTTCAAGAGATTTTATAACACATCCTAGAGCATTTGGAAGTTTTGCAAGAGTTCTCGGTAAATATGTAAGGGATGAAAAATTAATATCAATGGAAGAAGCTATTCGAAGATTAACTGGCTTTCCCGCTGATAATCTAGGAATTAAAAATAGAGGTTATTTAAAACCTGGCTTTTTTGCAGATGTAGTTGTTTTTGATCCAGAGCTTATTCAAGATAAAGCAACTTTTGAAGAACCACTTCAATTTGCAGTTGGTGTTGAAGATGTTTTTGTGAATGGTATTCAAGTTTTATCTGAGAGTAATCATACAGGTAAATATCCTGGGAAATTTGTTAAAGGAGCTGGTTATAGCCCCTCTGATTAAAATAGTGCGGGTGAAGGGACTCGAACCCCCATGCTGTTAGGC
>TARA_B100001057_G_scaffold144138_1_pt1 | contig 29907 bp, 38 predicted proteins | sample TARA_B100001057 | Tara Oceans TARA_B100001057 (sample SAMEA2621839) | marine metagenome | biome: marine biome (ENVO:00000447); feature: surface water layer (ENVO:00002042); material: "saline water (ENVO:00002010), including plankton (ENVO:xxxxxxxx)" | depth 5 m
ATTTGTCTTTCCGTTTGATGGTTTGCGGGGGCCAAATGCGACCTGAGTATCTATCGAATCAGCAGATACTTTGAATCCTCTTTTCTTTGCCACCTTGTAAGAATGTTGCATTGCGGCAGAAAATGTTTTGTGATACAAATCATAATCTAGTTTTTCTGTTATCGTGGCATCTTCAATCTTTTTCTTTGGTTGGCCAGGAGTTCCTTTGCGATATTTCTTTTCTAGTTCTTTGGATGCAAATTCTCCAGCACCAGCCTTGGATTTGAATGGTTGTTTCTCTGCTCCACTAAAAGACTCTGGGACACAATCGGGAACCATCTTGTTCCCTTTCTTTTTCATTCCTATTTGTTTATATCCATCCCAACAAGGAGCTTGTTCTTTCTTGGTTCCACCACCGACTTTAGCAGCGAGATCTTTATCCGCACCACCCCATGTTCCTTTTCCTTTGGTGATAAAGGAGTTGACACGGGCAAGTGCCCATTGTTGTGCAGTTGTGCCGGGGCGATGACCTGTCTTGTATGCAGCCATTCCACGATTGTAGACTTGTTTTAGAATTCCAAGAGAGATACCACTTTTTTCGGCTTTGCCTTTAAGTGCTTCATCAGATTCCTCTAACTCTTTGTTATGAGGTTTCCTCTTATCTCCACCACGGACTCTTCTTTCTGCGCCTTCTTTCTTATGCCACTCAAGGAAATTTTTGAATGAATTGTGACCAGATTCCATAACGATCCCCATTTAGGTATATTTATCCTCAATATTTATAATTTTTAGAAAGAGTACTTTTTCGGGATCTTACCTTTTTTAATTAAAGATATGACATATTTTTGAAGAGGTAAAGGTTCTAATCCCAAAACTTTAGAGGCCCTATCTAACGCATTTCTAGAATTATGTTGTGGATCTTTGTCGTAAAACTTGAAAAAGTATTGAAGCGCCATCTTATATCTACTTCTTCTAAACAATCTATCTAGAGTATCATCAATCCAAGGAATATTAGTAAAATCTTCTTCGACATTCTCTTCGCTAAGAAAAGACTTGAAACCTGAGATAGATGATTCTCTCTTCTGTAGATTAACTGGGGTATAAAATTCTTGTATGAGTTCCTTATCATTAAATACTTCTATAGATTCTACTGTAGGAGACTCTATAAATTCTCTGAAAGTATTAACATCAGAACCAAGAAATATTCCTAATTCTGTTTCTTCTACTTTCATTGCCTTACGCAACATTTTAAATAGAAGGTCTCCGCCTCTAAACTTAGATGGCAATCCATTTTTAAACGAGTCATAGTCATTTGCTGCAGCGGCTGTTCTCATCTTAGACGCAGACATACCGGAGACACCTTCCGCATCTGGATCTCTTTCTCCTGCAGATACTATTTTGATTCCACCTTCGAAGTCATAGAAACCATGTCTGCCTTCAACTCCATTATACTTATTAAGGACACTATTAAACTCTGATACTCTATCTCCACCCACAACCATTAACGCTTCTTTGTATCCCAGTTCATGAAGAAGACTGACAGCATTAAACGCAGTCTTGACTTTATTATTTGACATAATGTTCTTAGAATACTTCGGAAACATCTTCTTCATAAATTTGACCTTGGATCTGAAATCCAATGGATCTTTCTTTGGGTTTTGAGAGTGACTAGGGAACACCAAGAAATCAGCCCCCTCTCTAGAAGCAACCGCATAGACTTTATCCAACAACTTCTCATGTCCTATTGTTGGAGGATTAAATCTTCCGAATGTGAAGACTACTTTATCCTTCATCGGAAGTCCTTGTTATTTCAAGTATCTTTTCTATCTGAGTTTTGATAATCGGTTCACGATTGGGCCAGTAAATATAATCTTTCTCTTTGTTCTTCAATAAATTATAAAGAAGTGGCATAATAAGTTTTTCTACTTTCATTAACTTATCTTCCGTAACTTCACTGGTTATATCTAATCCGCTCAGTTTTTCCTGATACAGTTGTTTCGTATCGACCAACTCAGACATAATATCTGTCTGAAGTTCTACTAATTCTTGTATTTTGATACCAAGATTTTGTATTTCACTATCTACACCGTCAATCTTGACCGAGACTTCTTGAGGCGCAGATCGGAGTTCCGCAAGTTCGTCTTCATCGACGGCAGTGAAACCGTAATCTATATCTTCGTATTTGTATTCTTTACTCATAGTACTTGTATTTATCTGTTCGTTATTTCCGGAACTCAGTAATTTCGATAATAAGGTGGCCACTTTTTTTTATTAACCTATGATATTCCATTTCCCATATAATAAACTCATCATCAAATTTTAACTTTGCTGGTAAAATATTATCTTTCTGAAAATACCAATCTCCTACTTCTATTACTCTCATGTGTCTTGTGTTTATATCTCTATGCCATACGAGAGAATCTTCATCGACTGTTTCTGGGAATGTTCTGAGGAATTTATTTGATGTTATTGAGGTTTGAACGTATGGTTCTACCAAAAGAAGTTACCCCCGCCAGAAAGTCCCAATGATTTAGCATACTTCGGTAAACGACAAGCCCAGTATCCGGCCTTTGTTTTGTCGTTCTTTTGAGCACATTTATGCCTAGCATTAAAGGATTTTCTTGCTTCGGGGTCATTGATTTTTGCAGAGAGTCCAGTATCATCACCAAACGAAATCTTTATAACATTTCCTTTATCATTCTTAACATAAACATAATATTTTTTACTGCCGCCTCTCTTGGGTTTATTCAGTTCCACATCTTTTTCTTCTTCTGACATAGGTAAATCCAGTGGGACTTCTTCGCCTTCAAACTCCGCAAAGTCTCCTATGTCGGTATTTAATATCTCTATGTCGGATTCATTTAGGTGTTCTAATTTACCTTCATGATATAATCCTTTGGCCTCTATAAAGAATTCAAAAAATCCTTCAGAACCCATACGAAATATATTCTCTAGGAATGGTATATCATTCTCTAAATGAAATCGGATTGCTTCGCTGCAATCTTCACATATAGTCTTATTGTAAGACGCGAAACTTTTCATTACATTGCTTCCAAGTACTCTTCGTTGAGTTGTGTTTCTAATTCTTCCACTCTAGTTTTCATCCAACTGATTGCGGTAATAATATTTCCTGTCGCAGATGGACGAACCTGTGACTCTGCATAAGCAATTTCTCTTCTCAGAGTATTTACTAAATCTTGTTTTTCACTAACACACATAATTTATCCTTTCTTTTTCATTTTGGTTCTCTTGGATTTCCATGTCCTAGAACCCATTTCCTTTTCAACTTGTTCAATTGCTTCTATGAGGTCTGGAATATTCATAGACATCCCACCCTTCTCCATAAGACTTCCGGCTTGTTTCCAGTTTTTCATTTTGACTGCGCGAGATAGTTGATCCACATAACCCCTCAACTTCATATTGAGAGTACTATATGTATATATTCCATTAAAGTATACTTGAGGATCTTCGAAATCTTCAAGACTTTGTGGATTCTGTACTTCTACCTTGACTTTTTCTGTCATGTATTGTTTAAAGTCTTTCAATCTTCTTTCTCCGAATACATCATGTAATCATAGACGGATGTCATATAATCACTTGCCTTAGTAATCTTTGCCTGAACCCATGCGTCCAATTCGATATCCTGATTAGGAGAATCACGCAGAAGACCAATTAGTTCATCTGAGAGTTGTTCTGCTTTATCTGCGAGGGCTCTGAGTTGAGTTAATGCCATCTTCGATTCTTGATCTTCATATATGTCCATAGAATAATCCTCCTTGATACCTCTTTGTTTCTTCACCTGAGTTATCCAATCTTTGCCGATACTATTCTTGGGAGGTTTAGTAGACCAAGTTTTAATATCTTTATAAACTCTCTTTGAGTCTCTTGCGAAATCTGCACCGTCAGAGTTGTCCACCACATAAAAATTTGTCTTAAATGTGTTCTGGAATCTACCGATATTCTTCTGAACTCCCTTCCACATCTTTTCTACTTCTGCGTCTGGCAATTGTCTTGGACGATTTCGGTTTCTTTCTAATGCAGTCTCAAGATCTGTGTTGACAAAAATCATTGCAGAGTCATATCCTAGTTGATCTAAGTATCTCTTTTGTGTTAATATCTTCTTGAAGTTCTTCCCAGTTCCGTCGATGACAAGTCCCAATCTTCCCTTAATATACATTGACTTCTGAATGTCTGTCAGCTTAGTTGCTTTACCTCTGACTGCTTGTCCTTGCGGCGACATTATATCATCTGGAGTTGTTGATAATCCTGCTTTCTTGAGTAACTTCTCAAATGCTGGATCTGAATTAACAAGTTTCATGCCAAGCGCAACCAGTCCAGTTTGACCTACAATGAATGATTTACCGGATCCGGGCCCTCCTGCGAGGAATACTGCCTTGAATATAGAAGGATCATTTATGCCTTCTTCTAAATCTACTTCTTCTGATTTTTCTTTGTCTTTGAGATATGCTGCGATGGCCATCTTTTGAATCTTTTTGTCAGACTTACCCTTAAACTGAGGAGCGTCTGACTTGCGGAAATCGTCTATATAATCTCCGGCATCATCCTTCTTAGGATCAAGTTTCTCTTGTTGTTTTTTCTTTTCTTTTTTTGCAATGGCAATCGCTGCCTGTTGGGCAGGAGATACTGCTTCGTTCTCTTCCTCACCATACATCTTCTTATACTTTAATGTATGTTTGGATGGTTTTGTTTTCGCACCAGCATCGCCTGGAGCAGGCCCAGACTTCTTCTTTTTGAAGTGTGCTGCACGTTTATCTTTAGTTGATTTAGACATATCTCCAGCGTAGTACTTCTTCGGTTGAGTACCTTCTTTATCTTCGATATCTTTGTCCTGTGCAACTCTCTTGAGTTTCTCGTTGAGGAATATTTGTTTATAATCTCTCATTAACTTTCCGCAATTTCAAATTCTACCGTTCCATTCTCATAGAGGTATTCTCTATTCTTTAGATGACCTTCTTCAATATCATCTTTGCTCTGACCGTAATAGGCAACCGCCATCTTGCGTTCTATCATCATATCGTTTAAATTTAATTCTACTTCAAACGTAGGATGACCAGCGTTATCTACTACAATAAACTCACCAAGTATTCTACCAAACTTACCCTTTTCGTCTTTGTGAGTTTGTAGTAATACCTCATCATATTTATCTCCCATTAAGGCTTCCTGTAAGAAGTCTTTTGCGAGTAATCCAAATTTCTTTTCTTCTAAATCTCTGGTTCTGGACTCTGGAGTGTCAATTCCATATAATCTAACTCGTTCTTTCTTTAACCAAACACCAAATCCTAAATCGATATCAACATCTACTGTGTCACCATCAATAACTTTTATCACATCAACTCTATACTTGTACATATCACTTATCCCAGTTTTTCGCAGCAGTAAAGTTATTATAACTAAACTCTAATCTATCGACCAGTTTTACCGCACCCTTACCACTCCTATCAATAGCAACATATCCTTCCGGATTACTTACTTCATATCCAGTTGAAGTTCTTATAAAGATATCGGTAAGTTGTTTCACTTTATTCAACTTCGTTACAATAATTGACTTCGCAGAAACTAATCCTTGCATGAATTCTACCAAGTTTATTATTAATTTATCATACGAGATCAATTGTTTTACTAATTCATCTCTCTCTTGTTCTTTTGCCTCTCTGCCCCTTGCAGACTTCAATTTCGATATTACTTTTTCATCGTAATACTTTTTAACGTACATAGAATAATTTAGGTTTTTGACATTTTGTACAGAAAAATTATTCCCAGATTTGATGAATTGATTTAAATATGTTTTGAATGACCCGCCGACCTTCGACTTAGAAAAACTCTTATCCTGCATAGATAAGAACTTTCTTAATTCAGATGATTTAATTTTTCTGAATGAACTTCCAACGCCAGATAATATTTTAGTCACTTGATCGGTTTCGGATTTAGTAAACTTCGCACTACCAGAGACATCTTTATATGTCGCATCGTCCATCCAAACAGAAGAAGACTTTTTAAGTCCGGATATATTGACACCAAATGATGCAGACATATCTTGTAGATCACTTCCTTTATATGTGGTGTGCCAAACTACTCCAATCTTGGCCTTATTAATTTGTTTACCAAGATCAGAATTTACTTCTGCAGCATATACTAGAGTGTTTGGTTGAAATGTATAATAGGTTTTACCATCTATCTTGGTAGTAGAGACATCATCGGTGAACATCAAGTCTCCCTGTATGACACCTTTGATATTGAGTTTCTTGAACTCATTAAATGCTATTTTGAATTTGGAATCAAGTTGGGCAGATAAAGTATCATCATTAATATCTTTAATGCTCTTATAAAGTATTGGGTTGACATTGAAAACACTTTTCTTTGCGACAAAGAACTTGCCGTCTGATGGATCAACTCCGGCGAATATTGCTGGAGCTCCGTCCCACTTAACGGTCATATTAACTCTAGAACCTGATGTTCCGGCGAGCATATTACGAAGAGAACGAAGAAAATTTAATGCAGCGCGTCCACCATCAATTCCATGATTGATGATTTCTTCTTCTATATGTTCTAGGTGTAGATTTTTTCCACCTTTCGCTTCCGTTAAGAAATCAGTAAAATCGTGCATCAAAAATATTCCTTTAATAGAATATTTATAATATTACTGATACCGCAAAAATGTTGATATAACGTATCGTTCTTCCTTTGAGGGAGTTATTTGGGAAGGATGAGTCCAGAATGAAGGGTGTATAAGAACTCTTCCTGTGCGCGATTCTACGCCGATATTATAGTCGGGCAGAGTATATTGACCGTCTTCTGTATTGTTGAGAAAAAAGTTTACAGTCAAAAATCTTTTGTGTTCGTCATCAATCATAACATCAGAATGATACCCTACCTCATCTGTCGGAATATACTTTCTCATCATCAGTTGTTCATTGACAGCCTGCGAAGGGAAGAATTCAATGTTATAAAATTGTCGATATATTTCACTATATCGCTGGAGTCTTTGCAGTACGAAATAAGAAACTTCTTTCCATCTTGGTTTAATTTTCAGTAGATTTTCATCCAGAATATCAAGTTCAAAGCAACCGTAATTTTCTTCATCAACTCTTCGCGGAATAGATTCCTTAAAAAGATCAATTGTTTCCTCACAGTAATCGGGAGGCAATGCATCATCCCACATACAGATATAAGATTTTGCAGCCGATGGTTCTGTTGGTATTTCTATCTCTTCTGATTCAAGTTCAACTTCTTCTAATTGTTCTGTCATAATGTAACCTCTACTTTACCAAATTTAGATTTAGTATTCTTTGTAAAATTTGTCGTATCTTCATATGGTGCTTCAATCAAATCAGATTGGGCAGATTCTTCCACATCATATAATCTCATTTTAGATCTGTCAATTCCAACCACAAATCGTTTGTTCATATTCGGATCATTATATCGATTCTTCAATTGTTTAATTAGAATCTGATTCATATCTTCCAGTTCTTCTGTAGATATAATCGCAAACATAAAGTCAGCAGTCGCAGGCAGACCAAAACTCTCTGAAGTATCTTCTAGTCCAATATCTGAACTAGTGAAACCAGATCTAGTTGTCTGTGTTGCACTCACTATCGGGACATTAAACTCTACAGCCAATCCTCTGAGTTCTTCCGCAATAGATTTGATGTAGGTATATGAATTAACATTTGCACCGCCGCGGATTCTCGCAGAACTACAAATATTTAGATAGTCAATAAAGACTATATCCGGATAAAAGTTCTTCTTCATTTGGAGTTCATTAAGAAGATGTCGGAAATGATTTGCGTTTGCAGATGCAGTAGGATATTCTTTAATAACCATTTTGCCAGATGTTTTCTTTTCAATACGTTTGATTTTATTCTCAAACATATCTTTACTCATCTCTGGTATTTGTTGAATAGGGACGTTCAGAAGGTTCGCATCTATCCTCTCAGCGATCTTTTCTTCAGACATCTCTAAGGTAATATATAAAACATTCTTTCCCTGAGAGAGTTGTGCAGACGCAGAATCGCACATAAAGAGAGACTTACCCACACCAGTACCAGCCAACGCAATGTTGAGAGTTTTCTTGGATAATCCACCTTTGGTTATCTCATTGAATTTCTCAAGATGGAAAGGAAGTTTCTCTTCTACCCTCTGATAGAATTCAAAACGCTCTTCCGAGTCATCAATAAAATCATGACCAACATGGTTATCAAAAGATACGGCGAGAGCATCTTGTAATATCTTTGGTAGGGAGCCGGGATCTTCTTTAGTATTATCATCTTCAATAATCTTAATAGATTTAAATATAGCATTATATATTGCTCGGTCTTGACACCACTTCTCTGTGACATCAACCAACCAATCTATATTTATATTCGAATCATATTCTTCAATAACACCGATAGTTTCGATACACTCTTTGTGGAGGGCATCGTACAGATTAAGATCTTCTAGTGTTATTCGAAGACTTGTTTTTTCCGGCAGGGCATTATATTTTTCTATATGGTTATAAACCATTTTAAATATTTCTCTGTCTCTTTCTTCGGAGAAATATTCAGTCTCAATAAAGGGAATTACTTTTCTAGAGTAATCTTCTCTATTGACTAAGTTCTGCAGTATTGTGAGTTCCGTTAATTCCATTCATGGCGTCCTGTATTGAAGTTGTCAACATAAAATTTAAAACTTCACCTACTATTGTACCAAATATGATATCTTTGTCAAGTTCTTCTATTGTATACGTTTCATTTGGACGCAATGCATTATAATCGAAGGTACAGGCGGCTCCTGATTCGTCGCCATCTTCTTCTAATTTTACATTACCTATCTTGAAGATAACATCTTTATAATCACCTTCATCGATCCTAAATGCAAAATGGTCTTCTTGATCAGATTCCATTACGGTAAAAAAGTTTTCATTTATTTCCATTTAACTCATCCTTTAATTTAATTATCTCTCTTTCTAAAGAAACTATAGTATTTTCTATTTTTTCTTTTTTTCGTTCTTCCGTCATTATAGCTTGTTCTTCCGATAAGAGTGTCTCCGGTTCTCGTTCTTCAGTTCCGTAGACTTCAACCCATTTATCTTTTGGACATCTAAGTTTCGCAATCTTTGCCTTTGCGGGCATGAAACACCCACATTCTTTACACATATGAGCCGACTTTATGTAATACTCACAAGTCTTACATATAGACAGCCTTTCTTTGTAAATGAACGCAGATGCGAAGAATGCCATTATGCCTCAATTTCTTCTTCCATAATAGAATCGGTGACTAACATATATTTTTCTTTCACATAATTCTTAAAAGATTCGCTCTTCAAGATAGGATTCCACAGGTCATTTCCTACAAGTTCTTTTGCACGATACTTCTTCTCTATGATCTCTCCAGTTTCCAGATCCGTCAACTGATACCAAGCACCACTACGACTTATTACACCGGCGTCTAAGGCCATATCAAGAAGACCCGACCACTTATCAATACCGCCGTCAAAACTGACGCTGACAGGGATCTTAGACTTCTCCTTGACGTATCTAGACTTCTCTACATTAATGACAAACTGATATCCAGTGACATCAGAACCTTCTTTCTGTTGTCTCCTACCGACGATCCAGATTGTATCAGAAGAGTAGTAGATACCAGTTCCCCCAGACACTACTGGCTTGGAGAACATTTCCTGAGAGTCATATGTGTGATTCACAACAACCATCGGAATATTCTTTGACTTCAGATATGGAGTAACTGATCGGAATAATGACTTGATAGATTTTGCTCTAGTCATATCACCAACCATCTTTCCATCCAGAGCATCTTGGACTTCTTTGTGTGACGCAAGATTACCAATAGAATCTACAAAAATATAGACTTCATCTTCTTTTTCCAATTGATCCAACTGCTTGACGATATCAATCTTTAATTGTTCTACATCCATAATCGGTGAATGTAATACTCTGGACATATCGATGTCAAATGTCTCAAAGTATTTCTGGGGAGTACCAAACTCTGAGTCATAGAATAACGCAATCGCATTTGGTTTTGACTGCAGATATGCCTTCATCATCAATAAACCAAATGCAGTCTTAAAGTGTTTAGATGGCCCTGCAATTGTAGTCAGTCCAGATGTCAATCCACCACAGATAGTCCCTGATAACGCAATATTAACTGCAGGGATGTCGGTAGGAACCATTTCATTATTCATAAAATCAGAATCTTTAAGCAGTTGTGCTGCTTTGATAGTTGTGTTAGTTCTCAACTTATCCATCAATTTTGACATATTAATCTCCTAAAAAAAGTCATCAAGTGTGTATTGTTTTTTCAATTGCCAATCAATAGAATCTGTGATTGTTTTAATTGGTTCTAAAAACGATTTTTCAAATTGTATGTTATAATCAATATAGTTTTCTAGATTGAACTCTTTGGGCAAACTAGACATTAACGCAATTGCATTATTTTGTATTGGGTTTGGAGTTTTAAGATATGCAAATTTAATCTTATCTCCATTCTTTATCTTTTGATATATATTACCCAATTTATATTGATCTATCAATAAGTTATAAAAGAGAACACCCTTTACATGAATAGGAGTGCCCTTTTTAAATACATCCTTTGAGTCTTTATATTTTTCTATTCCGTTGACTCCTCGCGGAAACGATATATCCGGCACCGGATATGTTTTAAATTCTTTTTCAAAATCTATAATGAACTTCATCAGATCTTCATTCGAACTGTTCATGATGATCTTTAGTGATTCTTTAATCTTTTCTCTGCAGGCCTGTGGTGTCGAAGATCTGACAGCCTCTATTCCCATAATCTTAAGTTCCGGAGACTTGTATCTAACTCCCTCGTTATCGTGAACATTAAGAATGTATCTCTTCTTTGCAGTCCATATGCCCTTAGATGCAATCACTTCTCGCTTCATAAACATCTTCTGATCATATGCATTCATATAGTCTGCAAGTTCCTGATAACACTTATCGATATAAGGTTCTATCTTATCCTTTGCGACTGTATCAAGAAAGTCTACCACTTTACTATCTTCGGGAACTTCCTTAAATACTTTCTCCACAAAATCACCAAGGGCAACATAGATTGAATCAGTATCACTCGCAATAACATAACTCTTCGGTTCTTCATTGCCCATTAGTTTATTAAAGTAATCATTGACCTTATTTTCAATCCACTTGATAGACAACTTACCAGCGGTAGTTATAGATTCTGCCTGTCGAATATCATAATATCGAAACCACTGATTTCCCAACGCACCATAAGCGGAATTAAGAAGAATCTTAGCGGCCATCTGTTTATTATCTAATTGAGATATTTTCTTATCTATCTCTACAGGATCACCTTGGCCTGATTGTTTCTTTTGTTTCCACTGTATCATCTCCTTCTTATACTGGACACGATCATCATACATCCTCTGCATCAGTTTGGGAAGAAATCCTTTATTTGATTTTAAAAACATATGACCAGTAGGGCAGACAGTTTCATCTTTTAGTCCAGATAGATCTGTCTTCTTTTCTAACAATTCATCGATGGAAGTTGGTATAATTTCTCCTTCTATCAATGTTTCTGGACTGATATTATACTGCATGATTAGATGAGGATATAGACTATTTAAGTCAAATGATACTACCCACTTATGCAGCCCAACAACTGGATCTTTTACATAAGCCCCTTCGAAAGATTCAGATTTTTCATTTCTAGATTTATTGGGAACTACAGTTTTAGTTTTCTTTAGTTCATCAAACGCGACTGTATCCCATATCTTAACAGGAGAGAAAACATCTTCAAAATTAACTTTAGACTGATAAGCAAGAGTCACTAGAAGTTCCATCAACTTCAGTTTATCCTCAAGTTTATCAACCAACTCTACATCTTTGATATTATAATCGATATACTTCTGGTAGTCTAATTTATAGAACAGATGCATCTGCTCAAATTCTGAGTGATCTAATTTTCTTTCGCCAAGTTCGACATGGGCAATAAAGTCCAGAGAATAACTTTCACGGTTCACATAAGTAAACTTCTTGTATAAATCTAGATAGTCTATAATGGCGAGGCCAGGTAGTTTGACTTGAGTTTGTGTTCTACCGAACAAAACTTTTTCTATCCTAGAATACATTCCCCAAGGAGACATTCTTCTGACTTCTTTTTCGCCAAAGAGTTTTTCAATTCTGTTGACAAGATAAGTCATATCAAACTGGTTTACATTCCAACCAGTCACAATATCAATCTTAGAACTTTCCCAAATTTGTAAGAAATTGCGGAGAAGACTGTGCTCATCCTTGAACTTCATGTACTTTATTCTGGGAAGATTGTCTTTATTTTCCCAGTCACCAAGACCAAGAACAACATAGAATCCGCCCATCTTCATAGTGATGGCGTTAACTCTTTCTATTGCTTCGGTTGGTTCTGGGAATCCAGTTTCGCATTCTACCTCAATATCGATATTGCAGATGTTGAGTTTAGAGAAATCATACTCAATATTGGAAGGATATTCATCAGAAATGAACGGATAAAGATATTGGTCATGGCCATATACCTTCATATTATCTATGTCTTTATACTTCTCTTTGAATTCTCTGGCCTCTGCGATAGAACCAAACTGGACTCTATCTAGAGGTTTTCCGTCTAGAGTTTTGTATAAAGAATCTTTCTTTCCAGATATAAACAGAGACGGCGAGTAGTCTATCTTGACTTCTCGACGTTTATTTCCATCAATTTCTCTGAGAAAGATTTTGTTTTTTACACACTGAACATTAGTGTAAAATCTCATTCAATCTCCGAATCATAATTTAACAAACGCAGAATTGGAAGAGGATGTTGCTGCATTTGCGGTAGTAGACTTAATAGACTGCGTACCTTCAGGCGGCAATACAATACCACTTCCAAAGACTTTGTTATATTCACTCAGTAGTTCATTAACCGGCTCAATAACAAATCCTACATAAAATTTGTTAAGAGTGAGTCCGTCCTTGACTTTAGTATATGGAAGAAATGGTGCGATACCAATTCTTGCAGTCGCAGATGTTGGATCCGCATAAGAACTTGCGATTTGACATACATTTTTAATTCTGTATGTATCCTCTCCATCCTCAGTTATTTCTCCCATTAGTTCTTCACCTGAGATCAGGCGAATAACTTTTATATCATTTATAGACATTAGGACTCTTCGGTTTCTTCGGGTGCGCCAGGCGGTGCTTGCTGAGGAATATTAACAAAAGTTGATATAAATGTTTTGAGATTTCCTTCTGCCACCGCCAATTTATTTATCTGTGCATCCATCTGCGAAACTATGTCTCCATGTTCACCAATTCCTGCTGGATTTGTAAAGTATACATTAAGATTGGCGATTGCCTGATCTCTTTCGTATTCGTACTTTCGTATCAATGCAGCAGTTAATGGACTGTTAACGTAGTTGAATTTCATAATCTTTTCCCTTTTCACGATACCATTTTTTTTCACTTTTAATGTGGTTTCTTAGCAGTTCCTTTAACTCTAGTGCTTCGGGAACATTACCTAACCATCGGACGATTCTTCTTTCGATATACCGCCACTCCATGTTGAGAACTCTTTGTACAACCTGAGGCTGTTCTTGCATCAGTTTTTTATTGTTACAAATCAGTTCTATAATTCTTTGATTGGGAAGTGCTGGAGTCATTCTCACATCACCAAACGAATTCGATCTATTTTTAGTTCTGTATAGAATCGGTTCTCCAGTTTCTTCATCTTTTCTTAGATGAACATCATACTTTACTTCTTGACTATCCATTCCTTTTCTTCTTGAATCTCTGATCTACGAACCTTTGAAGCCTTGATTATTTCCATGAGTGCCTTACGAGCTCTAACGCCAGCAGATTTATTTCCTCTCGCAAACTTCTCATTCTCAAATTTGTATTGTTCTAATAAAACGATAAGTTGTTCATGCGTTTCCATTGTAGTCTCCGGTAAATTATAGAGGGGGTACAGAGTACCCCCACTACAATTATTTAGTCCACCAGTAATTTAGGGGAACTTGTTATGTCAATAACTCTTGGTTTTTTCTCTTCTGGAACAACCAATTCTAGAGTGACTACCAAAAGGCCGTCGTTAATTGTGGCATCCACAACAACTAGATCTTTAGATAGAGTAAACTTCTTAACGAAGTCTCTAGATGCAATTCCTTTATGAAGATACTCTTGCTCGGGTTCTTGTGTTGTCTTTGAACCAGATACAGTAAGTACATAATTTTCATGTACTACAGAAAGATCTTCTTCCGAAAAGCCTGATACCGAAATTTCTATTCGATATAATTTATCGTTCTTGACGATGTTATAGGGCGGATAGTTGTCCTGAGTTCCTTCGGTCATAGAATCTAATGTTCTAAACAAACTATCAAATCCGATAGTTCTCTTCAAAAATGGATCGAACTCAGCTAAGGTTCTCATTGTAACCATTGTTATCTCCTTGTATAAGCGAGTTATATATTGTCTCCGACCATTGTCGCAAGACTAAGTGAGGACTCTTTACGCAATCCTCATTTATATTTATAACACTATACAGGTTTATTTCTTACTTGTCAACTGGTTTAGTCTTTCTGCCGATATTATACTTGGGCACCAGTTCCCATTCAGATTTATCTCTATGCGAAATGATTTTTATTTGAGACAATGGGGCAGGATCCATAACATCTTTCACTGGAACATCAACTAACTTCCACTCTTCTAATAAATTGACAATAGCGTTTCTTCTTGCTCTGTCATTGTCAGAAAAGTCTGATGGTTTTCCATCTAATTTGAATAATTCTTTGAAGTGGACGATATAGTATTTTCCACGTTTATGCAGAATGTGGCAGGATTGATAAAGCTTCTTTTCCTTTTTTGAAGACACACCAATCCGTGTCAGAGTTTCTCGTATTTTGAGAAAATCTTCCGGATCTTTTAGAGTCACCTCTACTAAGTCTTCTATGTTCAGAAAATCCACATTATCCGCCTTTGTATAGTTTAGTTCTGATATATTCTAACTGCGAACTAGATAAAATGGACATCGCTTCTTCAGCTTTTCTATTACTGTACCCATAATATTCTTTAATCAAATCAATATCAGAGTTGATTTCTTTTTTAGCCCAAGGAGAAAATCTTTTCCTTGGTCTTACACTATTTAGTAAATAGTCGAATTGAAGTTTATTATCTATCATAGAATATTGATTCATCTCATTCGCATACATGATAGTGTCCATATAGTATGAGAATGTTTTATTTATCAAGTATGGTTGGTAAGATTTCTCCCATAGTTCATCCTCGTTGTCTAAAAGGTTCTCTTTTGTATGAGACAAAGCTGGGACATAATCTTTAAATAGATCATACATATTATTTCCAATCGCACTCGACCATTAATTCAGTCAAACACGCAACCATGTTGATTTCTTGATCCGCAACAAAGGCGGACTTGTGTTGATAATCAGCAATCGTAACCACAGCCTGTGGAATAGATTGTGGTTCCATATAAGAATACAATCCGTCATAGACTGTCCGGAAGATTGTTGAAGGATCGTTGTCAAGATTATCGACAACCCACTTTCGCATATCGGTGAACTTTCTATCCTTGAGAGTATTACTTAATCTCTTAAGACTAGACTCACTGACATTAACTAGAATCCCTTCATCTATCTCTCCGCCGACAGAGTATCGTTGAAGTTCATTCAGAACTCTACGCCAATCAGGATAGTACTTGTTGATAAGTTCCAACAGAGATTTCTGTTTGTATTCAATGCCTTCTTCTGCAAGAATGTTTTTGATTCTTTCATAGAATCCAGCTGAGAGTTTTGGTTTCTCTGATTTAGGAATCTTGAACTCCACTACCGAACATCGACTATGTAATGGATCGATAATTCGGTTGCGGAAGTTACAAGTAAGAATGAATCTACAGTTGCCCGCAAACTCTTCGATGAACCCACGCAGGGCTGGTTGTGTGGATTGTGGATTGAGATAATCTGCCTCATCCAGAATCACACACTTACCTTCACCAGAGAATGACACGGTAGACGCATAGTGCCTTATTTTGGTTCTAAGAGTGTCTATATTTCCATCCTCAGACCCGTTTATCATAAGGTGATCCAAACCTACCTCTTTGCATAATATCTTCGCTACAGTCGTTTTACCGACGCCTGGCGCACCACTAAGAAGTAGGTTTGGAATTTCTTTGTTGGCCACAAACTCCCGAAAAGTATCTTTCAACTCTTCGGGGAGAATGCAGTCATCAATTGTTTGTGGACGATATTTCTCCACCCATAATAATAAATCTTTCAATAGACTTCGCCTTAAATATCATACTGAGAATCTGATTCCAGAGTGATCCAGTATTGAATGGGCCTAGTCTGATGTCTGAAAGTAGATATCGCATTGCGAGACACACTCACATTATAATCGCCTTCAATCAACTTAAGATTCTCAGACTTGAAGTACATCTTGAAATTGACATTGCTACTCCCAACTGGCTCTTTTGCGATATCAGTTGTATCAGACTTCTTATCTAACGCAGTAAAGAATATCTCTCCACCTTCGGTGATCAATCCATAGTCTGGTAAAGAATTTATCGCAGCGACTTTTTGGATTGTCGCAAGAGTAGAACTGGGCAGAGTGACATTGATATCATACTCAGGAGTCGCCTTCACGTTCTCAGGGTTGTTCCTAGATCCTTCCATCGCAAACATAGTTGTAGGATGGATAATCGCACTTGGTTCCGCAGCCATGAACTTGTAGGTCTTAGACCCATCTGCCATAATTACAGAAGTGTCACCAAAGTTCAACTCAGGATATACCGCAAGGTTTCCCAAGAACCGAGGCAAATCATAGATGCCAAATTCTTCTGGAAACTCTTCTTCGATATCAGCAGTTGCGAGAATGTTTCGCATTACTGACATTGTGGCAATTCGATTATTACCAGTCAATAAAATTGAAGGGTTAATACCCGAAAAGTTCCTTAGTATAGTTTGAGTATCTTCACTAATCATCATTTAAATCTCCGTCATTGTCATGATTATAAAGGGCCAAAAGAGAGTAGTGTATGATCTTCATCAGATCTCTTCGCCACTCTTCTGGTGATCCCTTCCTTCCATATCTCTGGGCATACTTCATAATATTCCCAATTAAAAATCCAGTTCCATGGCCAGAGTCAATGATAAACTCTGTCGATTGAAACTGGTTCTTAGAATAATGCATTGAGTAGGTTTTGTCAATGTATATTTTAAGTTCTTTTAGCAACTCATCTTCATTGAACTTGTATTCAATCGGATAGTTGCTAATTTCTCCCAACTGTTGTTGGATTAGTTTATTTAATTCTGCCGACATTCTCGATCCTTAAAACGCAGTGTCATTATCAGAGGCATAGTCGGATCCTTCTGGAATCTGACCCTCGCATGAAGAGTCTTGAAACTCTTCATTCGGGTCACTGATCTTCTCAAAGAGATCGATGAATGATGCCTTAGTATCTTCATCAAAACGACTGACGCACAATTCAATAGACTTCATTTTGTTCTTGAAGATTGAGAAAGTCTCGACAATGTGAACCAGGCGGCGAGTAGAGATCAACTCATCACAACCGCCTTCCATGAAGGTCTTACGAATTGCAGAAGCCCATACGGTCAAATCTTCCGCGAACTCTGCATCCTTCACGCCGAAGGATTCAAGGTAGTTGTTTAGAATCTTCTTCTCAGTAACCTGAGTAGGATACTCTTGTTCGAAAGTAACCTTGAATCGCTCTAGGAAAGCTTCGTTTAGGACATTGGTTCCAATGAATCGACCATCGTCGGATCCTTTACCTTTAGTGTTCGCAGTCGCAATGACAGTGAATCCCTTCTTAGGAATTACGAATCGGTTGTCCTTCTTAAGAAAAACTCCCTTGCCGTCAATGATAGACTGAAGACACATAATCTTATTTGATGCAAGGTCAATCTCATCCAAGATCAAAACCGCACCAGTTTCCATCGCCCGAACTACAGGGCCAGGAACAAATCGGATGTTTCCATCCACTAGAGTCTTATCTCCTAAAAGATCCGACTCATCTGTCTCAACAGTTATCGGGATGGTGATACACTCTCGCTTGAGAGCCGCACAAACTTGTTGAGCACCATGAGTCTTACCATTTCCAGAAAGACCAGTGATGAATACCGGATAGAACATCTTAGAACCTACGATGGTCTTGAGATCATTGTAGAATCCAAACTTGACGAAGTTGGGATCTTTTGCCGGAACCAGATTTTGTTCCAATGAAATATCGATAGAAGTCTCTTCGACAACCTTAGATACTGTTTGAGTTTTAGTTGGCGGAGTTCCGGCAACACTTTCCGGAAGTTGATACTTTCCGTAAGAAACTTTCAGTTCCATTGAACGCAACCATTTAGTACTAGAAGATCCAATCTTCTTAGCAGCAGCCTTGATTTGACCTGTAGTGACAATTCCATCAACCGCTTCTTCTTGAAGGGCGGTAAGAAGAGTCTTTCGGGTTTCTAGGTTTGCAGTGCGAGGCATAATTTTCTCTCTCAGTTAAAAATTCCAGTTTATATGCTAATCTATTCTTAGCTCTTTGTCAAGGGCTATTTTACTAAATCGACAAATTTATTTAATAATTGTCGGTTTACAACCTTAGATCTATTGTGACTCATGAAGCTTTTTGCGATTGCAGCCTTTGACATAGATGAATTTACATCCAACTCATCAGTCTTAGGATCTACCTTCGCATTGATGATATAGTACTCATTGTGTCCTGAGTTAGTCGCAACAAAGAAGTTATTCTTGTTGAATTCTTTTCGCAGAGTGCGATACTCTTCCATGTATGGTTGTAGATTGTAGTTAACAAATCTTTGAATGACTCGTTTAATCTCAGTTCTCCCATGAGAATTCAAGAGATAGAATCCAATAGAATTGATCCCATGCTTCTCTCGCAAGATCTTGATAAGAAACTTAGAAGAGTCGAAACCGTCAATTCCACTATACTCATTCTCAGCAACCATGCGATAAGTCTCATTAGTAGATGTATCTCGCACATAAATGTTCGAAGCATATCTAGTTGTTCGTTCCGTTGGATAGTCATCATCTATTTTCTTATAAGTAAGATGATCGGTAGGTTCTCCATCAGTCAATAGAACTAAGTTAACCTTCTCTAAAGAATTTTCTTTGCGGAACTTAGGAATCACTCTGTCTAGAAGAACCAGTGCCTGATTAGTAGGAGTGGCACCAAACTGATCCTCAGAGACTGCAGTATGCATCAATCGATAAGGAATGTAGTATGCCCCTATCGCATTCCCTACTATCGCAGCAATGTTCAGATAGTTTTGACAGGCCTGATTAAAGACCTTGCCACTCATTCTACTGGATAACGTATTTCGCAATGCGATACTCCTTAGAAGAATGTCTCCTTCCGATAATGGCAAGATACTTGGTTCCGGAACAGCCTTCTTATTAACACTGGTAAAGTTGTAGACCTCAAAAGGAATTCCAACTCTCTTACAAAATGTTGCGAGAACGATGGTCTGTTTGACAGTGTTAAGAACAGTAGATCCCATAGATCCACTCCAGTCTACTACCATAACCATACCATGATTCTTGCCGTCTGGAGTGTTAGTCTTACGAAGGAAAATATCTTCGTTGACTTGATAACTCCACAACTTGGAAGTGTTGATCGCACCAGTCTTGGATTCTGAACTCAATGCCTGTGCGCGAGCAGCTTTCTTCATTTCGAATTCTTTTACAAGATAAGAAATGGTCTTTGAGTTTTCTGAGATCAATTCTTTCAGAGAAGGAAAATTTAACTCTGGTGCATCACCGTGACTATATTGTTGACGATGAAGTACTTCTACTGCAGATACCTCGCGTTCAAAGTCTGCCTGAACTTCTGTATAGTCATGGACATACTTCTCTAGTTCATAGTTACTGTGAAGATTGATGTAAACACTTTCGCGAGTATTTTCATTAACCATCTCCTTGAGATTTTCTTCTAGAGACTCACTAGTCTCTGAAGTGAACTCATCGGTAAAGACGCTTGACTGATTTCCATCTTGAGGATTTTTCTTTTCTTCAGAAGATGATGCGGTAGATTGTTCTTCGGTCTCTTCTCCAGACTCTTCTGGTTGTTCTTCAGAAGATGATCCAGAAGATTCCTTGGGCCCTTCTTCTGATTCTTCTTCTCCGGATCCAGAAGCCTCTGTTGACCCCTCAGATTCTTCTTCTTCATCATCAGAAGGCATTTCATAAGTCTCGCCTTCTTGAGGTTCTCCTTCAGAATTAGAAGAACTGGGAGACATTTGTGCCTGTTGCTGTTGTTCTTCTTGCTTCTCTTTCAGATACTTGTAAAGATCTTCACAGATATCCGCAACTTCCACATAAGTTTCTGCATCATCGATCCTGCGAATGAAAGTCATTTCTTCTGAATTGAAGATGGATGGTGCGTATAGGTTCAGCGCATATCGCAACTTAAAGAAGAGATTGATGCGGTCAATGAAATTGCGAGATTGAATAGGTTGACCCTTAAGACTGAAAAAGTCTCTCTCGTAAAGATCTTGATACGCATTCTTGAAAGGAGCCTGAAGACCTTGAAACTTTCGCTTCATTAACTTCTCAATTCGCGCATCTTCCACTACGTTAAGAAACGCATGGTTGGATCGCTTCATGGCTTCTTCTAGAACTTCTAGATCACTTGGAGTGTATAATGCGTGAGCAACTTCATGGCCAACAAAAAGGTCATATATATCAGGAGTATATGATTCATCTTTCCAGATAGGAAGAAGTAATAGTCGAGTCTCTACATTGAAACTCGCTGTCACAACTTCTGAAGAGTGTTCGACGCGAATGTTTTCTTCCGCAAGTAGACGAGCAAGAAGACTCTTGGAATTCTTGGAGACGGTAACTTCGGTCATTTGGTTCTCTATCAACAAACTATACAGCTATTCTAAGGGGCTAGTTGGCGAATGTCAACTAATTATTTGGCGATTTATAGAACTTTTTGGAATATCGTTATAACTATTTTATAGCGATTGCTCCTACGAATAGATGATTTCTCCAAAAAGGTTGAACTTCTTGGAATCCTGCCTCGTACATCATGGATAGTAAATCGTCCCAGTGCATTGGTTTCAGCATTGATCTCAAAGTATATTCTTTGTCCATAATATCTTCACAGGAAAACTCTTTTCTTTTATGGTCATAAAAGAGGAATGTGAGTATCTGTTCTAGTTCTGGAGATGAGGCATAAGTCTTCTCAGAAAAAACGAATGCTCCGCCGGGAAGAAGAGAATCATATATCGAATCCAGAATAGATTGTCGATCTCGTTTTGGAATAAACTGTAAAGTAAATATGCTCGTTATGAATGAAGAATCAACAGGAAATACAAAGTTTCTTACATCTTGAAAATGTAAACTGAGATTAGAATCAACATATTCTTCTTCTCTGGATTTCATATCTTCCGCAAATCCATCTGCGTTTTCAACTCCATGATACTGTGCATTAGGAGCCGATTCCTTATTCTGGTCAATCATTGCCCCTAGAGTTTTTCCAGTAGAGCAACCAATATCAACTACACTGGTATCATTCTCTACAAAGTATCTAGACATTGCAACTATATCATCATGAAGTGATGAGTAGTGACGAATAGATGCATCTATGTGAGCATCGAAGCCCTCTTTTCTGTGTGCAAAAGTAAAGTCTGCCATTATGAAACTCTCCGTAATTCGTCGTCTTGCCAATCTCCAAACTTAAACGCTCTGAAGGGGGGTATACTAATGAAAACATCTTCTACCAACTCGCCATGAAGTTCTACCCACTTTTTTCGTTTGGTGTGCATATACTCTGTTATAAGTTCATCTGTAATTACTATCATCTTATCGAGATTTTTACTAAAAGTACAACCAATATATGGGATATTTTTGCCCCTCCAATATTTTATTTTTCTCTCTAATGCGTGAGCATTTTTATAGTTTTTTGGCCAAAATGGATCCCATTTGAAATAGTAATCAACTTCAACTAAACATCGAACATTAGAATTTTTATCTATTATTCCCAAGTCTACTCTTTTTTCTCCTAAAGGGTCATCTATAATATCACATGGCTTAGCGTCACTTTTTATTTCTGCATAGTCTAAAATAAATCTGACAAAATCAAGGTCTGTGCGAAGGAAACTTTTAAGCGCGTTTCTTTGGGCTTCATCGTTAAAAGGATCATCACCATTATGTTTAGCGATCAATTGGCTTACGTTGCTCATATTTTCTCCAATACATTTTCATAGATAGACGCAGCAATTGACTGCATCATTTTTGGCGGAACCATTCTACCGATTCTTTCTGATTTCTGGTTCCATTTTCCGGTCAACTTGAAGTCATCAGGTAAACTCTGAATCCTCTTTAATTCCCCCAGAGTGAGTTTTCTAGGTTCGGCCCAGTGGAATGCACCTGCTGTAGTGTCATTACTCCCCATCGCCGTTAGCGTGGGTGCTGGTGCGTATCTGGACACTCTTTTGAGGTTAAAGTGATGTCCTTTCGGATGATAATCCATTCCAGTCAAAACTTTCTTTGGATCGTCTTCCATCTTACTTCCGGTCTGTAACCAATACGCAGTTTTAGTAAACTTCTCTGTGAGATAATCAACTTCTTCTTGATCGTATTCTAAATCTACTAGGGCATCCATCAAGGGAATTATTTTTCTGGACGGTTGCGGAAAAATATTTCCAACAGTCATAAAGTTAAAACCAGCCTTCTCAGTAATATCGTGTCTAATGCCGATAAAGATTACCCTAGTTCTTGTCTGAGAAACACCATAATATCTTGCGTCCATGACTTGAGATGAAACATCATACCCTATCTTTTCGAACTCGTTGAGAATTTTATTATAGTATTGTTTCGCCTCGCCTATGGTCAATCCTTTAACATTCTCCGCAACAATCACTTTGGGTTTGATATCATTTGCAACTCTAAGGAACTCAAAGAAAAGATCTTCGATATTCTCTACCATCTTTCCGTCAGAATAATTCTTAGTCTGACCCCAACCATCTGAATGTTTTCCAGACACATTGACTATAGTTGTCTCTCCAAACAAATCAACCATCTCTTCCTTTTTAACATTGTGAGATAGTTTTCCTGCAACTGAAAATGCAGAACACGGTGGCGAACCATCAAGAATATCTAACTCGCCCACACCCAATCCGACAATATCTAAAAAGTCTGATCCACTCAACTCCTTAATATCGTTAGGTAGTATAGGAGTGTTTGGATAGTTTTCTGCGTAGGTATTTTGTGCCTCTTCGACAAATTCATTTACACACAATACATTACCGCCAGCAAGACGATAACCAGTACTAGATCCACCACCGCCAGCGAATGTAGATATGACGTTAAATTTATTCTGTGCGGATGCTGCAAACACATCCTTTAGAGTATAAGGTTGATACATGGGAACCATTGTCTCAAATTTTCTAGCCGTTGTCAAGTTTTATTTCCACCGAAAAATTATTAATATATTCTTTCATAAATCTGCGAATCTCTCTGGATGCACTGGAATCATTCAACTCACACAGAGCAATAAACTTTTTCTTCTCTTCTTTGTTGACTTTTATCAACAGAGTAGAATCCTTCCTTTTGATTTCTAGATCCACGCCATCCATTACTTCTCTTCCACTATTTTACTGAAGTTTTTGATTTTATCAAACTTGATGATACTTCTAAATTTATCGTAGAGGATCTCTCCTTTGTGTGAAATAACAAATACATTATTTCCGCCAAGTTGATTGAGAAGTTTTAAGAACTCATCTGTTCCATTACTATCTAGAGAACTATCAAATACTTCATCCAGTATCAAAAGATTTGTATTAACACTATTCTTCATCTTCGCGACTTCTCTCCAAGTGAAGAGTAGAGCCAGGTCTATTCGCATCTTTTCACCTTCGGAGAATGAGCTGTAAGAAAAGTTTTCTCTATTGCGAGACTTAATATTCTCTGAGAAGTTTTCATCCATTGTAAAGTTAACATAGAAATCCATTTGATGAAGATACTTGTTTATCAGACCATTCATAATGGGAAGATAATATTTGATGATAGAAGTCTTAATACCACCATCCTTAAGAAGTGTAGAAGCAACATTCAAGTATTCTCTTTCTTCCAAAAGTTCTTCTCTTATCCTTTCTATCCTATTTTTCTGATCAGTAAACTTCTTGAGATCTTTTCGCATCTTAGTGGTAGATGTATCTGTCGATTCAAGTTCTTCTACTTCTCTTTCGTAATCCTTTATAGAACTTTTGAGGCCTTTATTGTGAGAAGTTTTTTCGGATATATCTGCAGTAAGATTAGATACTTTATTCTGAGTATTTAATAATTTATCCATCCTTGCATTAATAACTTCATATTCACTCTTAAAATCTTCTATGGCCTGTTCTATTTCTTTTTGTTTATCTTTCCTTTCTGCAATCATCATTTCTTTATGAGATGCATCAACATCTTGTTTACAGGTAGGACAATTATCAATATCGTGAAAGAACTCTTGATCTTCTTTAAGAGACTTAATCTTAGAAGTCAGTCCAGCACTAATACTATCCATCTTGGATATTTTCTTTTGTACTGGTTTTAATTCAACAAGTGTATCATTTAACATACCAATCTTTGCGGTAAGTTTTTCTATACAAGAATCATTTTCATCAATCTTTAATTGATACTCTTCTATCTTTTTCTTAGAAGTTTGTATAAGTTTCTTTCTATCCTTCTTGATTTCTTCTATGCTAGATTCTTGTAAGTGGATCTGATTGTCTATATTATTTCTTTCATTGCCGGTTTCTCTTAAATTTTCTTTATGGTCTATTAATCTGGATTTCAGTATCTCATTCATAGAAGAGAATATCTTAATGTCTAATAGATCTTCTATGATGTCTCTTCGATCTTTTGCCGAAAGTTGCATGAACGGAACAAAAGTAGCAGATCCCAAGATCACTGTTTGAGTAAAAGACTTAAAATTAAGTTTGAGAATATTATCTTCTAGATATTTTTGATAGTCTTTTATCTTGGAATCCTGATTGATCATCTTTTTATTATGATATATCTCAAAGATGCCAGGCTTGATACCTCTACGAATCTTATACTGAGTCTTTCCTATCTTGAACTCAATCTCAATAAGACAATCTTTCTCATTGACAGAGTTCGCCAACTGAGGTTTGTTTATCTTTCGAAAGGGTTTACCAAACAATCCAAAGGTGAGTGCATCCAGAACCGTAGATTTTCCGGCTCCATTTGCACCAAGGATTAATGTGGTTGGAGATTTGTCAAATAATATTTCAGTAAAGTTATCACCAGTGGAAAGAAAATTCTTCCACCGTATTTTTTGAAATTCTAACACTAGGCAGGCTCTCTTAACGCAGTAATGTATAAATCTTGAATCAAACCTTTAAGCCGATTCTTATCCAAATCTAAATTATAATCATCTATGTATCCAGAGAGAAGAGACATAGTATCTTCTATAGATTGTGTCTCATCCATCCCTTCAAACTCGTATGTATCGTCAACTACAGATACATCAACGACATCATTGTTGTATAATTCATCTATTAGATTATCCAATAAATGTTGCTTTGTTTTGTTTTTGACAATCACCTTAACATATTTCTGATTGTATGTCGAGTAATTTATTCGGTCAAGGTTTTCTTCATCATAATATATCTTATGAAACATACGATATGGGTTCTGAATAAATTCAATTTCATTTGTATCCGTATCATATATGTGAAAGCCTCTTGGATCATTATAATCTATCCAAGTTGTTTCGTATGGGCTTCCAAGATAATGAATATTTCCGTTGTTTGATTTATGATGGAAATGTCCAGAGCAAACTAAATCAAACTTTTTAAACATATGAATATCAAATCCATCTTCGCACTTGATTCCGCGACTCATTTCAAATCCGGCAATTTCAAGATGTCCGAATAAAGTTTTTGCTTTGGTATCTTTAATGTGAGATCTACAATCGGTGTAGTTACCAGAGTTGATCCACGGCATAAAACAAATATCTCTGCCGTCAAAATTCAAAGTAACCGGATCCGAATAGACTTTAGGAGAGTACTCGTGGTTGAAGTCTATCAGTTCATTCATAGAATTGATATCATTCGTATTCTTAAAGTAAGTATCATGGTTCCCAATAATGATATGAGATTCTATCTTATCGTCTTGTAATCGTTTCATAAACCGACTATTCATGCCATGAAGAATATTGAAGTTGATAAACTTTCGTCTATCCACAACATCTCCAAGATGAATCATAGTTGTAATATTGTTCTCTGACAGGTATGGAAAAAACACATTGTCATAGAACTCCATCATGTAATCAAAGAAGACTAGGGAATCACCCCTAGCTCCAAAATGAGTATCAGTCAAGAGGGCTATTTTCATTCTGTTCCTTTTTCTTTGCTTTTGCTCTGGTCTTTTTGACTTTCTGTGATTTCTCAAAATCTTCGATAAATCCAGACATATTATTCTGCATAAACTCTAGATAACTTTTCTTAGTCACTCCACCGGCCTCAAGTATATCATCTTCCAAGACATGACGTTCAAGAGACTTATACTTAACATAAGTTTGTTTCTTCTCTTTCTGCATTCTTCTTATAAAGGCATAGTAGATTATCTGAGTAAAATATGCGAAGGGATTTTTAGATTTCTCTGGATTGAAGTTATCTATGTATAGGAGACAATTCTCTATCCCATCGGAAATCATTTCATCTTTGTATGTGTAGTTAATAAAATTAGGACGATACGACAAATGCTCAGAAATCTTCATAATACATTCTCCAATGTAATTAGGAATTCTGGGCCTTGGTTTATCATTCTCTTTCGCCTCAATAACAGAATTACGAAATTCTATCATCGCAGCAAGGAGTTTTTTGTTATCTACATAGTGTGCGTTTTTCTTTTTTTCGGCCATTATATCCTCTTTAAAAGTTGCATACATTGTAACAAATGAGGTTGGATTTGTCAAACACTAATTTTTTTAAATTAATACTTGACAGAATGTGCTTCTGTGTGTATAATAATTCTGTTGTGATTTAAGGATTATTCTAATGTTTATCTGGTGAATCGAAGTCTTTTAGAACTTGCATATAGTCTTTGGCATTTTCTACTTTCTCTCTTCTTTCTGCCATAACTTCGTCAAATGCTCGGAAGTTAGTCTCTCCGCTTTTTGACTCAATCAGTTGATCATAAAAATCTATAATTTCCTGCTTACAAGATGAGATGATGAGAACATCCCTTTTAGCAATAGAAAAATCTTTTTCATTTGTGTAGGGGTTCCACTCAGAAAAAGCAAGGTAAGCCTCAGAAGGTTTTACACCAGTTGGAATTCTAGAGAGTAACCAAGGATTTCTAATCCTATAATAATCTCTACTCTCACTTACCAATTCTGTGAGCAAATCTTCTCCGTTTTGTAACCTGACTACTTTATGATTCATTTATACATTCTTATTTCGTTAATTTTAAAATCAAATTTCTCTTCGTTGTAAATATTTATACGTTCAAAAAAATGCCTCAAAGCAAAGTTCGTGTAGGACTTATACTTGAGATTATCTACAATATCGTAGAGTACTGCATTCTCTTTTCTATCGCCCTTTCTCAATCCCCTTCCGATTGATTGAAGATTTCTTATCTTACTTTTGGAGGGAGAAGCAAACACAATATTATGAAGATTCTTTATATTAATACCAGTCGAGAATGTACCATAAGAAGCAACAATGATTGCATTTTCAGATTCTTCTGTGGTAGTTCTGATATCCTCTCTATTGTCTACTTTAGTCTCACCACTTACATAAAAAACTGGCCTCCCCTCTTCAACCCTTTCTTGTATCTGAGAAAATAAGGGCTTACCATGTTTTTCTACAAAATTAAAAAGAACTAGTGTATTACCTTTAAGACTATTTGTCAAATTAACTATGAAGTTGTTTCTTTTTTCATTTCTCACTATCCAATCAATCTCATCCTGATATGGCATCTTTTTTATTTCTTTACATTGTTCTTCTGAGTATTTGAGAACCAGACACTGAATCTTAAAACTAGAAAGAGTTTCATTGTCAATTAATTTTCTTGTAGTTGTGACCTTTTTGACATCTCCAAATAAACCAGTGAGAACTAACTTATGAGTCTTAGTTCCATCCAATGTTCCAGTAGTTCCAAATCTATACTTACATTGAGTCATTTTCTCCATAATTTTTGTAAGAGAATTAGCCTTAAATAAATGACATTCATCACCGATAACTACACCAAATTGATCAAAGTAATCTTTCCGTTCTTTATAGATAGATTGCCATGTAGAGATTACCACTCTCTTATCCGTAGTCTTGGATTGTCCCTGATAGATAACATGACACTTATTCTTAACATCAAATCCATAATCTTGGAAATCTGCATACATCTGAGACACCAAAGAAGTAGTCGGAACAATTATTAATATCTTCTTACCAGACAGATCCGGATGTAAAAGATAAAATCGTATCAGAGTGTATATGATAAGAGACTTACCAGAAGCCGTAGGTGATAGTAAGAGACACCTATCTTTATTGATTGCAGTTTGTATCGCGTCTAGTTGATAATCTCTATAGGTAAGAGGTTGACCTTTAGATTGAGGTTTAACATACTCTGCAAGTTCCTTAAGATTATCTTCTCCGAATAATTTTTTTTCTGGTTTTTCGCAGAAAAATTCATATTCATTCCTTTCACAGAAATTTTGAACCTGATTGATAAGACCAGCATATATCTTTCTATTGGTAGGATTGAACAAACGAATCTTTCCGTCCCACACTTTGTTCCTGTATGCAGGCATAAACTTTGCGCCAGGCACTTCGTAGGTAAAGTAATCCACCAATTCTTTCAGAATGAATAGTTCATCCGAATCCAGAATGTAATGCACTTCGCTATGTTTTTGTGCAGTAACCGATTGCATTAACCGCCCTCTAGAAATTTCCGCACGTTAATGAGATCCTTGATCAACCATTTATTGCTATCAAGAAGATCCATCTGTTTCTCTATGAAGTGTAATATTTCTTTTTGGTAGGTGAGTTTCTGTGCCTCTGTGATAAGATCATCATCGTCATCTAACCACATTTGTACATCACCTTTAAGAACTTTATATCCATCAGATTCCCACCCAAGACGATCCATCTCATCTTCTGTAAGTTTGCCTAGATAGTATTTCTTTTTCTTTGCTTCGAGTTTTTTATATTTGAATTGATTCAAACTGACAATAGAAGCCTGTTCAATACGATAGTTATGCCACTTAGAACATAACATGGAAAGATTGAGAATAGAGGTTTCAATATCAGTTCTGTCAATTTGGAGGTCTTGAGAAGCCTCTTCCTTGAGTTCACTTAGTTTCATATTTTATTCTATTTTTCTAATTTCATATGTTGTATATTGGAAATCTGCAGTTGCCGCAGTAGGTTCGTCTCCAGTTTCTAAGGATGATAGAGGTATATCACCTAACGCAATTGGAAATAAATCTCTGAATACTGCTTCATATATTGGAGCACCCTGATTGTTATATATCATCAAAGATCCATCGGAATAAACATCTGTTCCGATAAGTTTTCTTCCCTGTGCAAAACTTCGATACTGATCAAAGCTTTCTGGGAATCCAAGACCACGGATCCATTCATAAATTTCCATCCAAGTTTTCATTTCTTCATCGACTAGAAAACTTACAGAAAGAACTGAGAATATTATTTTATCGCCCGGTTCCTTTCTATCCGCAAATGGTGTTCCAAGAAGTGCTTCTCCGAATGTGAGGCCAGGCAAACTGACACCCTGTACAAACGGACTCAGTGAAGGACACTTAAGAATACTTAATTGGAAAGACTGATTACTCAGATAATTTGGATTTTCAAAATCGACATTTAACGCCACAATAGATACTCCGTAACACTATTATTTATATCAAAAAAAA
>TARA_B100001057_G_scaffold150454_1_pt1 | contig 29852 bp, 27 predicted proteins | sample TARA_B100001057 | Tara Oceans TARA_B100001057 (sample SAMEA2621839) | marine metagenome | biome: marine biome (ENVO:00000447); feature: surface water layer (ENVO:00002042); material: "saline water (ENVO:00002010), including plankton (ENVO:xxxxxxxx)" | depth 5 m
TTGATAAATCATTTGGTTGCAGAATTCAAAAAAGATCAGAATTTTGATTTAACTCAAGACTCATCAGCAATTCAAAGACTAAAAGAGGCAGCTGAAAAGGCAAAAATAGAGCTTTCTTCTAACCAGCAAACTGAAATCAATCTTCCCTACATCACTGCTGATTCTTCAGGGCCAAAACACTTACTATTGAAACTTACTAGAGCAAAATTAGAATCTTTAGTTGGCGATCTTGTTTCTAGAACTTTAAAACCCGTTGAGACTGCTCTTAATGACGCAAAAATCTCTTCGTCAGAAATAAGTGACGTAATTTTGGTAGGCGGGCAAACAAGAATGCCTCTCGTTCAAGAAAAAGTTAAAGAATTCTTTGGAAAGGATCCTAGAAAAGATATAAATCCTGATGAGGCTGTTGCGGCTGGAGCAGCAATTCAAGGAGCGGTTCTTGCAGGTGATGTAACTGACGTTCTTTTACTTGATGTTACTCCTTTAACTCTTGGGATTGAAACAATGGGAGGAGTAATGACTCCCTTGATAGAGAAAAATACAACTATTCCAACAAATAAGTCTCAAATCTTCTCAACTGCTGAAGATAATCAGACAGCAGTTACAGTAAATGTCGTCCAAGGAGAAAGAAAACAGGCTAAAGATAACAAACAACTTGGTTTGTTTAACCTTGACGGTATACCTGCGGCGCCAAGAGGAATGCCTCAAATAGAAGTTTCCTTTGATATAGATGCAAACGGGATTCTTAACGTATCAGCTAAAGATAAAGCTACTAATAAAGAGCAATCCATAACCATTCAAGCTTCAAGTGGTTTATCAGATGATGAAATTGAAAAAATGGTTCAGGATGCTGAAACAAATGCTGAAGATGATAAGAAATTTGAAGAACTTGTTCAGGCTAAAAATGCTGCTGATACTTTAATTCATGGTTGCAAAAAAACATTAGAAGAATCTGCGGATAAAGTTGAGGCAACTGAGAAAGAAAGTATTGAAAGCGCCATATTAGCCCTTGAAGAAGCTCTTAAAGGTGAAGATAAAGATGACATAGAAGATAAAACAAAATCTCTTGCGGATGCCTCTTCCTCTTTAGCTCAGAGACTTTACGCTGAGCAACAACAAACTGCACAGGAAGACCAAAATAATTCTGAATCCGATAATACAGGTTCTAATGAAGACGTTGTAGATGCCGACTTTGAAGAAGTAAAAGAAGAGAAAAATTAGTTTTGCCTCTAAAACATCATGAGCAAGAAAGATTATTATGATGTTCTTGGAGTTGGTAAATCCGCTAATAAGGACGAATTAAAAAAAGCTTATAGAAAATTAGCTATGAAATATCATCCGGATAGAAATCCAGATGATTCCCAAGCCGCTGAAAAATTTAAAGAACTTTCAGAAGCCTACGAGATCCTATCTGATGACCAAAAAAGACAAACCTATGACAATTTTGGTCATGAAGGAGTTAATTCGTCTTTTTCAAGTTCTCAAGGAGCTGCAGATGCTTTTAGCGATATATTTGGCGACATATTCTCAGATATTTTTGGAGGATCTTCAGGAGGAAGAACATCATCTAGAGGCACTGATTTAAGTTACAATTTAGAAGTCTCTCTTGAGGAAGCAGTTTTTGGTAAATCTCTAAATATAGAAATCCCTTCAAAGGAGCGATGTAATGGGCTTTGGAACCGATGTTCCTATTGCGGAGGAGCTGGCGTGATACGACAACAACAAGGCTTTTTTTCTATGCAGCAAACTTGCCCACATTGTAGAGGAGAAGGAGAAACGCACGATAATAATTGTTCTAAATGTAATGGGTCTGGCTTTTTAAGTAATAATAAAAAGCTTTCAGTAAAGATTCCTGCCGGAGTAGATGATGGTGACCGAATTAGGCTATCTGGGGAAGGAGAATTGGGTCGTGGAGGAAGTCGAGGAGATCTTTATATTTCAATCAATGTTAAAGAACATTCTATTTTTGAAAGGGACGGCAAACATCTTTATTGTGAAGTTCCTTTAGACTTTGTGGATGCTGCATTGGGAGGTTCAATAGAAGTTCCCACGCTGGTAGGTAAAGCAAAAATAAAAATCCCATCTGGGACTCAAAGCCATAAGATTTTTAGGTTAAATGGCAAAGGTATAAAACCTTTAAGAGGTGGATCCGTAGGTGATATTCTAGTTAGGGTGTTAGTTGAAGTTCCAGTAAACTTAAACTCAAAACAAAAAGATTTATTGAACGATTTCAAAGCAAATATGTCTCATGAAGATAACTCACCTTTAATGAGTTCATGGTTAAATTCTGCAAAAGATTTCTTTAAAAACTTATGACTACTCCTATACCTGACGAGGAAAGAACAAAATTTATTTTAGTAGGAGCAACTGGAAAGCTAGGAAAATCAATTTCATCTCATAATGGTTATGTCACTTATGGTATTTGCTCAAAAGATAATCCTCTTTTAGGAGAAGTAATAGGTGGCATAAAAGAACCTTTAATTTCCTCTTTATCAGAAGTAAGTCTTGAGATTGCTAACGTACCTTTAGTGGTTGATGCATCCTATCCTGTAAATTTTGATAACGTTTATAATTTTTGTTACAAAAACAAAATTCCTTTAGTGCTTGCTTCTACAGGTCACACCCAACAACAGCTCAAAAAATTAGACAAATTGGCAAAAAAAGTTGCTGTTTTAAAAGCACCAAATTTAAGTGAAGGAATTGCATTTTTTAAAAAACTGATAATAAAACCTATAATCCATCTGATTAAGTCTCAGACAGCAATTAGCATCTCGAGCAAGCACGATATTTCGGATGTAAAAATTAAAATTATTGAAACACACCACGATAAAAAGAAAGATGCGCCTTCAGGAACAGCTATTGATTTAAAAAATTACATTAAAAAAGGTCTAGGTCATATGGATTCAGAAATAGATATCGAGTCTATTCGAGATAAGTCATCTGTAGGTAAGCATGAAGTTATTTTTAGATTAAAAAATGAAGAATTTTCTGTTTCTCATAATGCCCTTAATAGAGACATATTTGGTCTAGGAATTTCACTTGCTGGAGATATTTTAAAAAAAGAGCCAGGCATTTATTCCATGACAGAATTATTAGAAGACCGATAATTTTTTCTAGCTTAAACTCTTTATTCTACTTTTGTAATGTGTTCTAATTCTCGTTCTGTTTTGTACAGAGATAAATACACACTCGATTGGATAGAGTATTAGGGTGCTGATATTGCTCAATATTAGTTTAATACTTAGCCACGAGGAGGAATAACCCAGCCGCAAGGCTATAAAAAAAGGAGCAATTCATGGATATTTCCATAGAACAAATGTTAAAAGCCGGAGTTCATTTCGGACATCAAACTAGGTTTTGGAATCCTAAAATGGAAAAATACATTTTTGGAGATCGAAAGAAAGTCCACATCATAAATTTAGAAAAAACTTTAGAATGTTTAAATCCTGCCGTTGAGTTTTGTAAGAAACTCTCAGCATCCAATAATAGAATTCTTTTTGTAGGAACTAAGAGGGCTGCTAGAAGAGTAATTAGAGAAGAAGCTGAAAGATGCAATATGCCTTTCATCAATTACAGATGGCTTGGCGGGATGCTCACAAACTACAAAACTGTAAGATCTTCAATCAGAAGGCTTGAAATTCTAAATACTCAAGAAGAAGAAGGTAAATTTGCGGACTTAACTAAGAAAGAAGTTTTGGGCATCAGGAGAGAAATGGAAAAGCTAGATCGCTCAATTGGTGGAATAAAGAATATAGGAGGTCTTCCGGAAGCTCTTTTTGTAATAGACGTTGAAAATGAAAAGATAGCAATAGCGGAAGCAAAAAAAATGGGAATTCCCATTATAGGAATAGTTGATACTAACTCGAACCCAGATGACGTGGACTTTGTAATACCTGGAAATGATGATGCTATTAGGTCTATTTCATTAATTTCTAGAATAATTTCAAATGCATGTCTCGAAGGCGCTGAGATGTCAGGAGCAATTAGAACCTCTAAAGATGGCCCTGTAATTGTGAAAAAAGCATCTCAAGAGGAACAAGCCGTTCCAGCTGAAAGTAATGACAATCAGGATGTAACTAAAGAACCAAGCGAGGAAGAATAAATGTCAATAAAAGCTCAAGATGTGAAAGAGTTGAGGGAAAAAACAGGTCTAGGAATGATGGAATGTAAAAAGGCACTTGTACAAGCAAATGGTAATTTAGAGGATGCAATTAAAAATTTACGAAAAAGTAGTGCTTTAAAAGCTGAAAAAAAAGCTTCTAGAACTGCTGTTGAAGGGATAATTCTCTCTAAAACATCTAACAAAGAAATTATTTTTGTAGAGGTTAATTGCGAAACTGACTTTGTTGCTAAAGATGAAAATTTTATAAATTTCTGTGAAGAAACCTTAAAAGTTGCAGTTGAGACTTCTTCTGATGAAAATATTTTAAAGAAAGTTTCTGAAGGCATGGAAAAACAAAGAATGTCTTTAGTTCAGAAAATTGGAGAAAATATAGTAATTAGAAAAGTAAAAAAAATTACTGGAGAAGTTTTAGAGTCTTACATACATTCTAATAAAAAAATTGCTGCTGGCGTTTCCTTTGAGCAAGGAAGTGCAGAGACTGCTAAGGAAGTAGCAATGCATATAGCTGCGTCTAACCCCAAAGTTCTGTCACCAGAAGATTTAGATGAGTCTTATATAAGCTCAGAAAGAGAAATATTTAGCTCCCAAGTTGAAAAAGAAGATAAACCTGAAGAAATTAAAGAAAAAATGATTCAAGGAAAGTTAAACAAACAGCTTGCTGATGTGAGCTTACTAAAACAACCTTTTGTAAAAGATCCCTCTAAGAGTGTTGAAGTATTTCTTTCTGAGTCTAATGCAAAAATATCTTCATTTATAAGAATTGAAGTTGGAGAAGGCATAGAGGTTGAAAAAAAGGACTTTGCAGAAGAAGTTCAATCTCAACTTGAAAGCTAAATAATGCTTTTTTATAAAAGATTTCCTTTAAAGTTAAGTGGGAAATGGTTCTCTGGAACTCAAGAAAATGCTCTAATGTCAGCCATTATAGGAAAACAAGTCCGCACACTTGTACACAATTAAAATGATTGATGAGACTAAAATAGAAACCGAAGAGCAAATGAATAAAACCATTTTATCTTTAGAAAAAAAACTTCAAAGGTTACGAACTGGAAGAGCAAATCCTTCTTTATTAGATTCAGTTGAAGTTGATTACTATGGTTCAAATACCCCAATCAGCCAAATGAGCAATATTTCAGTTGAAGATGCTAAGACCTTATCAATAGTCCCTTGGGAAAAAGATCAGGTTCAAAATATTGAAAAAGCTATCCAGTCTTCAGATATAGGACTTCAACCAGCTACTTCAGGGGACGTAATAAGGGTTATTATTCCTGAGTTAACTGAAGAAACTAGAAAAGATTTAATTAAGGTTGCTAAATCTGAAGCTGAAAACTCTAAAGTTTCCATAAGAAATCAAAGGAGAGAGGCAAATGGGATGTTAAAAGAATTTTATAACGAAAAAGAAATCTCACAGGATGATTTAAGACGTGGTGAGGAAATTATCCAGATTCTCACTGATAACTATGTAAACAAGATAGATTTGCTCTTAGAGAAAAAAGAAAAAGATCTTTTAGAAATTTAAAAATGAAAAATCTTAACCATCTTGCGGTTATTATGGATGGAAACAGCAGGTGGGCATCAACTAGAAATCTCCCTTCAAAAGCAGGACATAAAGAGGGCGTCAAAAAAGCAAGATTAGCAGTTGAATATGCTTTAGAAAATAAAATTGATTTTCTTACTCTATTTGCTTTTAGCACAGAAAATTGGCTGAGAGATGAAGTAGAAGTTAGAGATTTAATTAGTTTGTTCTTTGAAGCACTAGAAGAACAGACTCCAGAATTAAGAGAAGAAAAAGTTAAGCTGAATTTTATTGGAGATATTTCAAGGTTCAACAAAAAATTATTAAGCCAAATAGAAAAATCAAAAAAACTTACTGAAGAATATAAACCAAAGCTTAATTTAATAATTGCAGCCAGTTACGGAGGAAAGTGGGACATAATAAATGCAGTCAAAAAATTTTATGCAGATAAAAAAAATAAAGACTTAAATGAAAATTCCTTGAAAGATTATTTAGAAACCAAAAGTTTTCCTTTTCCCGATTTTATAATAAGGACAGGAGGCGAACAAAGATTAAGCAACTTTTATCTGTGGCAGTCTGCATATTCTGAGCTTTATTTCTCCGACAAACTATGGCCAGATTTTGAAAAAAAAGATTTTGATATTGCTTTCGAAGACTTTTCGCGTAGGAAGAGAAAGTTTGGAGTAGAAACCGGATAAACATGAAAAGAATTTTTACAGGATTGATCCTTGGATTATTTGCATTAATATTTGTTTTTTATACCAATGACGCTTTTTTTAAAATAGGGCTCTTTAGCATTTTAGTTTTTTCTTTGTATGAGCTATTTAAGATAAAGGCAAAGAGAAGTATGTACGTTTGGATCATATTTTTTATGGTTCTAATTAACTTATCTTTAATTATTCCTATATCTACCAATTATGGTAGGAGCTTTTTTTTCAGTGCATTATTAATTTCAATATTTACAGACATATTTGCACTTATGTTTGGCAAGCTTTTTGGTACAAAGTTTATTTATCCTTCAATAAGTCCGAATAAAACCTTGGAGGGAACTCTTTCAGGATTAATAATTCCAGGTGTTTTATTTATTTTTTTAGGTTATCTATTCATTGAATTTAAAATTATTGGTTCAGATATTTTTATGGAGTTTCTTGTAATATCATCATTCATAGATTTTTTTGGCTATATAACAACTTTTTTTATAATTTTTATTTCTTCATTGGCAAGCATTACAGGAGACTTGCTAGCAAGCAAATCAAAAAGATTAATGGGAATTAAGGATTATGGTAATTTGTTACCCGGCCATGGGGGCGTTCTTGACAGAATAGATAGTCACTTATTTTGCATTCCTGTTTTTTTTATTTTTTATAGCTTAATTTGATGCAAAAAGTAGTAATACTAGGATCTACAGGATCTGTTGGGAAGTCCTCTTTAGAAGTTATTGAGAAGAATAAAGAAATGTATGAAATTTCTTGCTTGGTTGCTAAGTCCAATGAAAAGCTCATAGAAAACCAAGCAAAAAAACATAAGAAATCAAAAATATATATAGAAAAGCCTAGTGAGAAATTTAATTCGAAGAGGCTTATTAAAAAAGATGACCTTTTTAGGCTGATATCTGAAGATAGTGTTAATACTGTTATAGCTGCTATATCAGGATCAGAAGGTTTAGAACTTATCCATCATTCAATCATATCCGGAAAAAAAGTTTTAATTGCTAATAAGGAACCATTAGTAATGGCCGGGGAATTTATTATGAACGAAGCAAAAAAATATGGAGCTCAAATAATTCCAATCGATTCTGAACATTGTTCCATACACCATACAATTCAAGGCAAAAATGAAGGTTCAATATCAAAAATAACACTCACTTGTTCCGGTGGACCTTTTTACAATTTGCCAAAATCGAAATTTAAAAATATTTCTTTAAAGCAAGCTCTAAAACATCCAATTTGGAAGATGGGACGAAAAATTACGATAGATTCAGCCACTTTGATGAATAAAGCCTTAGAAATAATTGAGGCAAAGCATCTTTTTGGTTTAGCTCCTTCAAAGATCGAGGCTATTATTCATCCTGAAGGCCTTATTCACTCTTTAGTAGAGTTTTATGATGGAACAATATTGGCATCCATGGCTTTACCAGAGATGAAGATACCAATTTCTTATGGTCTTGCTTTCCCTGAGATTATTTACAATGGCGTAAGCAAAATTAATTTACAAAAATTAAAAAATCTAAGTTTTGAACCAATAAATCCAAAAAAGTTTCCTTCAATAGATTTTGCATATTTTGCTTTAAATCATCAGAAAGGAATGCCTATTATTTTAAATGCGGCAAACGAAGTTGCCGTGGAATTATTTCTTAAAAAGAAGATAGGATTTTTAAATATTTATAAGATAATTTCATCAACTCTAAATTATGCAGATAAGAGTAATATAGACTTAACTTCTGTATCATTAGAATCAATTTTAGAATTTAATAAAGAAGCAAGGAATATTGCTTTCAATTTTGCTGTTAAGAATAATAAATGACTTTCTTTGTATATATTTTCTCTTTTTTGATACTTATATCAATAATTGTTTTTATTCATGAACTTGGACATTTTTCATTTGCCCGTCTTTTTGGCGTTAGAGTATTAGATTTTTCTATAGGTTTTGGTAAATCTATTAAAAGCTGGGAAACAAAATCAAAAACAATTTTTAATTTGAGAATATTGCCTTTAGGCGGATATGTACAAATGAATGAAGAAGAAATTTTGGATAATTCTCAATCAAGTGACTCTTATTCTTCAAAAAAATATCACCAAAAATTGTTAATAATTTTAGGAGGTCCAATTTTTAATTTTGTTTTGGCCATTGTCATATTTTTTATTATTAATTTATTTGGTATTTACAAAATCACACCAATAGTTGGAGATGTTCTTCCTGATTCAATTACTCATGAAAAAGGAATTGAAAGGGGTGACTTAATTATAAAAATAGATAATACAACAATTTCTTCCTTTTCTGAGGCGCAGCTTGCTCTTTCAAAGAGACTGGGTGACTCAGGAGATATAGAAATATATCTTTTAAGAGATGAAAATTCATTTAAATTTGATATACCTATTAACAATTGGATGTCATCAGAAAATCCATCAAATCTACTTTATGAAATAGGCATTTTTCCGCCATTAGAACCTGTAGTAGGAAAAGTACTTGAAAACAGTTCTGCTGAGCAAGGCGGAATAAAATCTGGAGATAAAATTCTTGCGATAAACGATTTTCCTATAATTTTCTGGGGAGATATAAGAGAAGAAATCAATAAATCTAATGGTAGCGAAAGCTCCATTAGAATACTTCGAGACAAAAAAATTTTTGACCTAAAATTAAAACCTTCTTTCTCTGAAAATAATTACAACTGGCAACTCGGAATAAGTTCATCTTTTGAGCTAAGTTCTAAAGCCAAAGCTATAGTCAGTTATTCTTTATCAACTTCTTTAAAAAACTCTTTGGCTCAAACATACAGTTTAGTAGAAAGTTCAGTTTTATTTATTGGGAAGATAATTTTTGGTCAAGTTTCAGTAAAAAATTTAGGCGGGCCTGTGATGATAGGTCAATATGCGGGAGAATCTGTAATCTATGGAGGCTTTTATTCTTTCTTTTATCTAATTGCTTTGATAAGTATTAGTCTTGGGATTGTAAATTTATTTCCTCTTCCTGTACTGGACGGAGGTCAAGCACTAATTCTTACCATAGAAAAAATTATTGGCAGAGATATACCAACTAAGATTCTCGAATTTTTCTATAAACTAGGATCAGCTTTTTTAGTTTTTCTTTTTCTTTTTGTTTTTTTCAATGATATTTTTAGGATTTTAGGATAGAGAACAAATGATTCGTCTACTGTTTATAGGTCTTGCTTTTTTTTCTAGCTGTCTAATCTTGCAAGAGAAAGACTCGTGGATAATTGATGATATAAGAATTTCAGGATTACAAAGAGTATCAGCAGGAAGTGTTTTTGCTGTAATGCCTGTTGGATTGGGTGAAGAGATAGGCCAAGAATCATTCAGAGAAATTGCAACTTCAATTTTTCAAACTGGAAAATTTGATGATGTAAAGTTAGGAAGGGATGGAAATGCCTTATTAATAGATTTAGAAGAAAGACCTACCATTGATGAAATCTCAATAGAAGGAAATAAGCAAATAAAAACTGACGCTTTGCTAGATGGCCTTAAGAAATCTGGTATATATGAAGGTGCATTGTATAAGAGATCTGTTTTTGAAAGCTTAAGTGTTGAGTTAGAAAGACAGTATTCCTCTCAAGGAAAATATTCTGCCGAAGTTGATGTAAAAACCGATGACCTCCCTAAGAATAGAGTTAAGCTTTCAGTAAATATAGATGAAGGAGAATCAGCTTCACTTAAAAAAATTAATATCGTTGGAAACACCTTATATTCTGATAAGGAAGTTCTTGAAGGGTTTAAACTAAAAGAAAAAAACTGGCTATCAGTTTTTAGCAGAGGATCATCCTACTCTAGAGAAAATTTAAAAGGAGACTTGGAAACTTTAGAGTCAATGTATAAGAACATAGGCTATTTGAAATTTGATATTGTTTCGACAATGGTATCAATATCAGAAAATAAGAAGGATATCTTTATAACAATCAAAATCAACGAGGGTGATATTTATAAGGTTAGTGAAGTAAAACTTGCAGGCGATTTAGATGAAGAAGAAATTTTCGTGAGAAGCCTAATAAATATCCCTATTCAAGAAACTTATGCCGAAGGATTGCTGAAGTATACAGAAGACTCAATCAGCAATTTCTTAGAAAATTTTGGTTACACAAATGTTGATGTTTCAACCTCTAAGGAGGTTAACGAAGAAGAAAAATCGGTTGCTTTAACCATCTATGTTGATCCGGGTCAAAGGACAATGCTTAATCGCATTTCTTTTGAAGGAAATGATAGAACTCATGACATTGTTCTTAGAAGAGAAATGAGGCAAATGGAAAAAAGTTGGGTTTCGAATAATTTACTTGAAACATCAAAATTGAGACTTGATCGGCTTGGGTTTTTTAAAAAAGTTGACTATGAAAAGAAAGCTGTTCCAGGATCACCAGATGAGGTTGATGTAATTTTTGGTGTTGAAGAGCAATATTCTGGCTCTATTGGTGGCTCAATAGGTTACGGAGCCTATGGACTAAGTTTGGGGGCAAATTATTCTGAAAAGAATGCTTTTGGAACTGGTAATTCTGTTTCTCTAGGGATTAGCTACAGCGAGTGGAGACAAGATGTGTCTTTTAACTTCTTTGACCCATATTTTACAATTGATGGAATAGGTCTCGGTTATGGAGCTTTCTATAGAAAAACTGATTACGGTAGTTTTAATATTGCCGCATACAATACTGATTCCTATGGAGGAAATGTTTCTTTTCAACTTCCTATTAGCGAAATAGAGCGACTGGGCCTTAACCTGTCCTTCGATAACACAAAAATTAAAACAAATTCATTCAGCTCAAGGCAATTAGTTGATTTTTATAATTCCGAAGGATTTAATTTTAATACTTATTCTGCAGGAGTTACATGGTCTCAAATAACTTTAAACAGAGGGCTATTTCCTACAAATGGAATGAGTAATCAACTATCTTTAACTCTTACTCTTCCAGGTAGTAATATAAATTATGGCCGATTTAACCATGACTTTAAAATTTTTAAACCTCTTCCGCTTAATTTAATTTTTAGTTATCGATCACGTATTGGAATTTTATTTACATATGACGATACAGAAACTGCTCCTCCATACCAGCACTTTTATGCAGGAGGCATGAAGTCTGTTAGAGGGTTTAAACAAAATTATCTTGGACCAAAAGCAATTTATTCTTCTGGATACAGCCCAAGATATGCAAGACCTATTGGCGGGCCCTATAGTATTTCAGGAGGTTTCGATCTAATAATTCCATTAGATTTTGTTCCTGATCCAAGATCGGTAAGAGGATCTGTTTTCTTAGATTATGGAAATGTCTTTAGTGATGGATGTCGAGAATATGAAACTAATTGTTATGAATTCGATTTTTCAGAACTAAGATATTCAATAGGAGTTGGAGTCACTTGGATCACAGCTTTAGGGCCATTATCATTTGCATTAGCTTCAGTTTTTAATGATACACCGGCTGATAGAACAGAAACTTTTCAATTTGAAATAGGAACACAATTTTAAAAAAAATTAGGAATTTTTCTCATCAAAAGTGTAAAATTCAATACCTTTTTTAATTTAATATTGATTTCTATCAGGGGCTAAATATGGAAAACATTAAAAGAATATTTATTTTTATTTCTCTATCATTTTTTGGTAGTTCAGCTTTCCTATCAGAAGGAATAGCTGTAATTGATTACAATGCGATTTTCTTAGGTACGGATCTAGCAAGAGAACGTATTGATGATCTAAGAGATTCTTCTGATTATAAAGATCTCACTGATGAGGCACAATCTAAAGACAGCGAAAGAATAAAGCTTGCTGAAAAACTAAAAAAGGAAGAATCAACTCTTTCAGATGCAGAAAAAGAGGAAATTTTAAAAAAAATTCAAACCCTTTATCAAAGCATTCAACTCTTATCTCAACAAATACAAGCTAAGGAACAAGAAGTAACACAAAAACTTCAAGCGGATCAAGCAGAAGCAGTGCAAAAAGTTGTAAATGAATTGATTAAAGCAAAAAAAATTAAGATGCTCTTAAATTCTCAAGCTTTGCTTGCCTTTGACAGAACAGACGAAAAAGTAAATCTAACTCCAGAAGTTGTTGACCTTATAAATAAAGAACAGAAGAAATAGTAAAGTTTGTCCAAAAAATCTTTTAAGCTTTCAGAAATTTCAGATTTTCTAGAAGGGCAATTATTTGGAGAAGGCTCGAAAACCGTTTCAGAGATAAAATCTTTGTCGGAAGCTGACAAAGGTTCTATTTCCTTCATTTATAGTAAAAAGTTTAGAAAAGATCTTGAGACAACATCTGCCTCTGCAGTTCTTGTTTCAAAAGAATACATTGAACATTGTCATGTAGATTATATTCTTGTCTCAAATCCACATGAATCCTATGCAAAATTAACGCAATTGTTTTCTGGAGATTTGAGAAAAAACATCTCAAATAAAAATTATGTAGATTCATATTCTATAGATGACATAGAAATTGGAAAAAATGTCTATATTGGTGAAAATGTAATAATAGAAAAAGGAACTAAAATAAACTCTGGAGCCTTTATAGGAGATGATGTATTTATTGGAGCAAACACTTATTTACATCCAAATGTTTGCCTCTATCATTCAGTTAAAATCGGAAAAAAAAATATCATTCATGCAAACTCGGTTATTGGCTCAGATGGTTTAGGTTTTGCTAAAACTGAGGATTCTTGGGAAAAGATAGAACATTTGGGATCTGTTGAGCTAAAAGATAATGTAGAAGTAGGAGCCTCTTGCACCATTGATAGGGCATCTCTGGGTACTACAATTTTAAACAGCGGAGTTAAGCTAGATAATCAAGTCCATATTGCCCATAATTGTAATATCGGAAAAAATACCATAATTGGAGCAAAGACAGCGATAGCAGGAAGTACAGTTATTGGAGAAGATTGTTTAATTGGAGGCGGCTGTGGAATTGTTGATAATATAAAAATAGAAAATGGCGTAAGAATAAACCCAATGACGTACATAACTAGTTCCATAAAGAAATCTGGTATTTACTCCGGCGGCTCAGTCGTTTTAGAACACTCAAAATGGCTGAAACATATTACAATTCAAAAAAAAGCATTCGATGATTGATATTGAAAAAATAAAAACATTATTACCTCACCGTTATCCGTTCTTACTTGTTGATAGAGTTGAAGAATTAGAAGAACATAAATATATAAAAGCATACAAAAACATAACAAACGGCGAACCTTTTTTTCTTGGCCACTTTCCAAATAGATCTGTAATGCCAGGTGTTTTAATTCTAGAAGCTTTAGCCCAAGCTTCAGGAGTCTTAGGTTTTGTTTCAATGAATAAAACTCCTGAAGAAGGTTCGATGTATTATTTTGTAGGTGCAGATAAATTAAGGTTTAAAAATCCTGTGATACCGGGAGACAAACTTACACTTGAATCAACTAAAATTTCCGAGAAGGCAGGAATTTGGAAATTTGATTGTAAGGCTACTGTCGGAGAAAAATTTATTTGCTCGGCAACTGTTCTTTGTGCCGATCGCCCTAAATGATACATTCCTCTGCTCAAATAGATTCCTCTGCTGAAATTGATGATGGCGTTTCAATAGGACCTTACACGGTAATAGGGCCCAAAGTTAAGATAAAATCTGGCACGATAATAGAGGGAAATGTTTTTATTCACAAGAATACATTTATTGGCAAAGATAATCTTATATATCCTTTTGCAAGTGTAGGAGGAGATCCTCAAGACTTAAAATATCAAGGAGAAGAAACTTTTCTAGAAATAGGAGATCATAACGAAATTAGAGAAGGATCAACAATTAATAGAGGTACTGTTCAAGAGAATGGAAAAACTATAATTGGTAATAATAACTTGTTCATGGCTTACACTCATGTTGCACACGATTGTATTTTGGAAAACGATATAGTGATGACAAATAATTCAGGCGTTGCTGGAGTTGTAAAAGTTGGAACGGGAGCAAGGCTTAGTGGTTTCACATTAGTTCACCAATTTTGTAATATAGGAAATTTTAGTTTCAGCGCTTTAGGAACAATTATTACTAAAGACGTTCCTGCTTATGTGAGAGTAAGCGGCAATCCTGCAATTCCGAGAGGCTTAAATACCGTAGGCATTCAAAGACAGGGTCTTTCCAAAGAAGCAAGCGAAGCCTTAAAAGAGTCTTATAAAATTTTGTATCTTAGAAAAAATAAACTGAAAGATGCAAAACAAGAAATTATCTCTAAATTTAAAGATATTAAAGAAACGAATCTTTTTATTGATAGCATTTCAAATACTGAAAGAAGCATAGTTCGTTAAAGGTAAGAAAATTTTGAAAATTGCAGTTTGTGCAGGCGAAAAATCTGGAGATGCTCTTGGGTACGAACTCCTTGTTGACTTAAAAAAAAATAACAGCAACATTGAAATTATTGGTGTTGGAGGCTCAATGATGGAGGGCGAGGGATTAAAAAGCTTTTTCCCAATCAAAGAAATCTCTTATATGGGTCTAATTGATCCATTATTAAATTTAAGAAAAATTTTAAAAATGAGAAAAAATTTCATAAATTTTCTTAAAAAAGAGAATCCTGATGTATTTATTGGAATAGACAGCCCGTCTTTTAATAGTGTTATTTGTAAAGTTTTGAGAAGAGATACAAACATTAAAACAGTTCAATATGTATGCCCTCAGTTTTGGGCTTGGCGATACGGGAGAGTACATAAGTTTAATTCACTTTACGATAGGATATTTTCTTTGTTTCCTTTTGAATCAAACTTACTAAAAAAACATGGTGTTAATTATTCTTATGTAGGACATCCCCTTGCCAAAAATTTACCAAGTGAATTCAATGAAAAAAAATTGAAAAGAAGCTTCGATATCCCACTAGATAAAAAAGTTATTGCAATCCTGCCTGGTAGTAGAAAATCTGAAATAAATCATCATTCTAAGCCTTTAGCAGACTTCATAAGTGCATACAAGAATGAGAATTCTGACGCAGAAATTATCTTAGCCTTAAATAAAGAGTCTGATCTTTTAGGAGAATTGAAAGAATTATCAAAAAAAATTAGGGTTGTTTATAACTCCACTCAAAAAGTTTTAGCTTTGAGTGATTTAGCTATAGTGGCATCTGGAACAGCGACCTTAGAGGCTGCAATTTTAGCAAAACCCATGGTAGTGATTTACAAAAGCAATAAATTAAGTAATTTCATCTTGACTAATTTTTTTCTTAAAACTCAATTCATTTCTCTTCCAAATATTCTTTCTCAAGAGGAAATTGTTTTTGAGCTGAGACAGAATGAAGTCTCAGGAAAAGAAATTTATAAAAAAGCTGAACTTACCTTAAAAAACCAAAAAAATATTTCAGAAAAGTTAAGTTTAATAAGAGACAGTTTGTTAGTTACTAATTCAAATAAGTTTTCAAACGCTTTAAAAGAAATTCTTACTAAATGAAAAACTATCTTGTTGGAGCTGACGAGGTTGGAAGAGGTTGTTTATTTGGCCCTGTAATAGCTGCAGCAGTTATTTTAGGAAAATACGATAATTTTGAATTAAAAGATTCAAAAAAGCTTTCTGAAAAAAAAAGAATTATGCTTTTTGATGACATAAAAAAAAATGCAACTAAAGTTTCTATTGGTGAAGCATCTGTAAAGGAAATAGATTCTTTAAATATAAAAGAAGCCAGCCTTCTTGCTATGAAAAGGGCAATTTTAGGTTTAAAAGTTAAAAATATAGAGGTCATCGTAGACGGCATAGATACTCCTAAAATAAATTACCCTTGCAAAGCAATAATTAAAGCTGATGATAAAATTTATGAAGTAATGGCTGCATCTATAATTGCAAAAGTTCATAGAGATAACTTAATGAAAGCTTTTAGTAAAAAATATCCTGATTTTTTACTAGAAAAAAACAAAGGATATCCAACAAAAGAACACTTAAATATTTTAAAATCTTTAGGTCCAACTAAACATCATAGGAATAGTTTTAAGCCAGTTTTAGATGCTAGATAAAAAATTTACACACTTAAACGTCCATAGCGAATATTCAATTGTCGATAGTATTGTCAAAATTGATCAACTCTCAGAGAAAGCAAAGGAATTCAATTACGAAAGTATAGCTATTACTGACTCCGCAAATCTTTTTGGTTTTTTAAAATTTTATAAGTCAGTAAGATCTAAAGGCATAAAACCTATAGCTGGTGCAGAAATCAATCATGTCAGAGATAGTTCGTCTCATAATGACCATGCTAATTTAACGCTGATTGCGAAAAATAAATCCGGTTATAAAAATCTAATAAAACTAATTTCAAAATCTCAAATTGCTGGAAAAATGTCTGGCATTCCGGTCATAGAAACTGAGTGGCTTGCAAATCATTCTGACGGATTGATTGTTCTTTCTGGTGGCTTTAGAGGTCATATAGGAAAAGCTGTTTTGGATACTAATCATGACCTTTTTTTAAAAAGAATAAAGTACTTTCAAAAAATATTTGCAGAAGACTTCATTCTAGAAATATCCAGAATTAATAGGCCACAAGAGGACCTATATAATGAATATATACTTTCCAAGGCAGGAGAATTGGGCTTGCCAGTCGTTGCATCAAACGAAGTCAGATTTATTGACAAAGAAGATTACGAAGCGCACGAAACAAGAGTATGTATTCAAAAAGGAGATGTGTTGAGCGATGCAAGAAGGTCACGAAATTATTATGAAGATCAATTTTTTCTTTCCTCTGAGGAAATGTATGAAAAATTTAAAGATATTCCTGAAGTTCTCTCAAATGCTTATGAAATTTCAAAAAAATGCAATTTAGAAGTAGAAACCGGCATCTATGTATTGCCTGATTTCGAAACACCCTTAAACAAATCAGCTGCTGATCACCTGATTGAACTTTCTAAAAGTAATCTAAAAGAAAAAATTGAGGACCTTTCTGATGAGGACAAAATCAAATATGCTGACAGGTTAGATTTTGAATTGGATGTAATTTCTAAAATGGGTTATTCCGGATATTTTCTAGTCGTGTCTGATTTTGTTAATTGGGCCCAAGAAAATGATGTTCCTGTTGGTCCTGGAAGGGGATCAGGAGCAGCCTCATTGGTAGCTTATTGTTTAGGTATAACAGGTATAGACCCTTTAAAATATGGTTTGCTTTTCGAAAGATTTTTAAATCCTGACAGAATTAGTAATCCTGATTTTGATATAGATTTTTGCAAAGATGGCAGAGATAAAGTAATTGATTACGTAACTCAAAAATATGGAAAAGAGGCAGTAGCGCAAATTTGTACTTTTGGAACTATGGCTGCTAGAGCGGTAGTTAGAGATGTTGCAAGAGCTCAAGGAAAATCTTATGGCTTAGCAGATAAGTTAGCAAAAATGATTCCTTTTTCTCCTGACATGACTCTTCAAAAAGCTTTGGATAATAATGATTTAAAAAGAGCATTAAAAACGGATGAGCAGGCTGAAGAAATATTTGATATGGCGAGAAAACTAGAAGGCATCATTAGAAATGTTGGAAAACATGCAGCAGGAGTAGTTATAGCACCATCGGAGATAAATGATTTTTCTCCTCTTTATCTTGATGAGGCAACAAATACTTTAGCAACGCAATTTGATATGAAAGATATCGAATCAGTAGGTCTGCAAAAATTTGATTTTTTAGGATTGAGGACTCTTACTATTATTAAAGATGCTTTAGACCTTATTAATGCGAAAAGGGAAAAGTTAAACTTAGATTTAATTAATTTAGAACAGATAGATCTTGACGACCGAATGACCTTTGATCTTTTGCAAAATGGCCTTACAACTGCAGTATTTCAATTAGAATCTCGGGGTTTGAAAGAATATCTGGTAAAGATAAAGCCATCATCTTTCGAAGACATTATCTCAGTTGTTGCTTTATATCGCCCGGGACCCTTAGATGCGGGAATGGTTGATACCTTTATTAAAAGAAAACATGGGTCTGAAAAAACAGATTATCTAGGAGATAAGGATATCGAAAAAGTCTTAAAAAATACTTATGGCGTTATAGTCTATCAAGAGCAAGTTATGCAATTAGCTCAGGAATATTCAGGCTTTTCTTTAGGTCAAGCAGATCTGCTTAGAAGAGCTATGGGTAAAAAAATTCCTGAAGAAATGGAAAGACAAAGACCTGAATTTATCAATGGAGCTTTGAAAAAAGGAAAGATAGAAAGAGCAGCAGAGGGGCTATTTGATCAGATTCAAACTTTTGCAGGGTATGGTTTTAATAAAGCTCATTCAGCAGGATATGGACTTATTGCGTTTCAAACCGCATGGCTAAAAGCGCATTATCCCGTTGAATTTTTGAGCGCAGCTTTATCCTCAGATATGGATGATTCAGATAGAGTCAGGTTGCTATTGGATGATTGTAAGAATTTTGAAATAGATATCCTCAAACCTGATGTAAATAAGAGTCAATTAAACTTTTTAAACCAAGGCGATAATGAAATTTTGTATGGCTTGGGTGCCGTGAAGGGTTTAGGTAAAGCAGCTATTGAAAATATTATCAACCAACGAGAACTCAAACCTTTCGAAAACTTATATGATTTTTGTGCAAGGGTAGATTTAAGTAAGGTTGATAAAAGAGGTATAGAGCCTTTAATTAAATGTGGTGCGATGGATTCTTTTAATTTATCTCGAAAAGAAATGTTAGAAAGTTTAGAAGACGCAATGAAATATGCAAAACAAAATACTATGACTCAAGAGAGCGGCATTTTAGATTTATTTGGTGGCATAAGCGAAAGTAATGATTTTATTCCAATTAAAAAAGATAAATATAATGACTTTGCTAATTCAAAATTTGAATTTTCAGCTCTTGGTTTTTATTTAGAGACGCATCCAGTTAAAGAACATTATTGGGAACTGAAAAAACTTGGAACTGGTTCGATTGAGAATGTATTGGAAGAAAGGGTAAATACCATTTCAGGAGTCATTATTCGCCAAAATAGAATTCAAACTAGAAGAGGACCTTTAGTCTTTGCAACTTTAGATGATGGAACAGACAGGATAGAGCTTGTTATTTCTTCAGAAGTTCTAGATAGCTTTGAAGGTAATTTCAATCCTCAAACAATTTATGTTGCCACAGGAGATGTAACCTTCGAAAAGGATGCTCAAAAGAAAAATATTGGATTACAAAAGAAAATGAGAGTAATAGATATAAAATCCCTTGAAGAAGCCAGGATGAAATCAGTAACAAAATTAAAAATCAATATTGAAGGTCATGAAAAAAAAGATGTTTTAGATATTGTAGAAAATTTAAAAGCAATAGCTTTAATAGAAAACAATACTCAAGGTAGTCAGATTGAAATGCAATACAATCTTAATTCAGGTTCAGCAAATATTGAGTTAGATAAAGATTTTAGAATTCTTCTAAATGACGATAATATGGATAAACTTATTGAAAACTGCGGTAAAGAAAATATAGATTTTCAATATCGTGTGAGATAAACATGGCGTATACCTATTTAGAATTTGAGAAACCAATAAGCGATCTTGAAAATAAGATTGAATCTCTCAGAGACAATAAAGATAACGATGAAAGCGTTCATCAAGAAATTTCTTCCTTGAGTGATAAAATTGAGAACCTTACTAAAGAAATTTATCAAGGCCTCTCTATTTGGCAAAAAGTTCAAGTAGCTCGTCATCCTCATAGACCTCATTTTTCAGACTATATAGAAAATATTTTTACTGATTTTGATGAATTACACGGCGATCGATTATTTGGCGATGATCAAGCAATTATTGGAGGTCTGGCAAAATTTAAAGGTAGTTCAGTTGTCATCATTGGCCATGAAAAAGGCAAGTCTACTGAAGACAAAATATCTAGAAACTTTGGCATGTCTCAACCGGAAGGCTATCGCAAAGCCTCAAGATTAATGAAATTAGCTGAAGACTTTTCTTTACCAATAATTACTTTTATAGATACTCCAGGAGCTTATCCTGGAATTGAAAGCGAAGAACGCGGTATGAGTGAGGCCATTGCTAAAAATTTAAGCATAATGTCTGGCCTAAAAGTCCCAATAATTGTAATCATTACTGGTGAAGGAGGTTCAGGGGGAGCATTGGCTATTGGCGTAGGAGATCATATCTCTATGCTACGATATTCAATTTACTCAGTAGCTTCTCCGGAAGCCTGTGCGTCTATCGTTTGGAGGGATAATTCAAAAGCTCAAGAGGCAGCAGAGGCAATGAAGCTTGATGCAAAAAATTTACTGGATTTTGGCTTGATTGATAACATTATTGATGAGCCCTTGGGCGGTGCTCATAGAGATGCAAAAAAAGCGTCATCTTTAATTGCTCAAGAAATTGATGAAAATCTAAAACGATTAACAGAAATTAGCATTGATGAGCTAATCGAAAAGAGATACCAAAAAATTATGTCTTATGGATCAATTCAGAAGTGAATGGACTTTTCTGAATATCTAAAACCATATTTAAATAAAAGAACAAAAAATTACTATGTTGCTTTAAGTGGTGGCGTAGATTCTCTTGTGCTCCTTAGCGAGTTAAACAAACTTCAAAAAGATAATAATTTCAATTTAATTGCTATTCACATAAATCACAATGTTCAAAAAGATTCAAAAAAATGGAAAAGTATTTGTGAAAAGATATGTAAAAAAAATAAAATTAAATTCATCTCTCATTCTCTGAGACAAAAAAAAATAAGTTCTTCCAATCTTGAAAAAAACCTTAGAGACGAAAGATATAGATTTTTTGAAAAGACTTTAGAAAAAAACTCAATCCTCTTTATGGGTCATCATTTAGACGATGTTATTGAAACTTTTTTTTTAAGAGCATTGAGAGGCAGCGGAATTGATGGCCTTAGTTCCATTCCTAAAGAAAGAGTTTTAGGAAAAGGCAAGCTTGTCAGACCCTTTTTGAACATTACAAAGAGTGAAATTCTATCTAAAGCAAAAAAAGACAAACTAGAATTTATTAAAGATCCATCAAATAACGATAATTCTTTTGATAGAAACTATATAAGAAACAAAGTATTGCCTTTGATAGAAAAAAGATGGCCTTCATATAGAAAAAATTTAAATCAATTAACTGCAAACTTAAAAGAGTCAAGCGACTTAATAACTATTCAGGCGGAAAAAGACTTTAACGAGGTGAGAGTGAAAAAAAACCTTATCTCTTTAAAAAAGTTAATTTGCCTTCCGATAATTCGTCAAAAAAATGTTTTAATTTTTTGGATCAGCCTAAATGGGTTAAATCAACCTAGCGCAAAAGTCATAAATTTATTTTTTGATAAATTTCTTCGAGATGAAAAGACGCCTAAAGCTAAATACATTTGGGGCACTGTTTCAAAAAAAGGGTCAGTTTGTATTACTAAAAATACAAATGAATTAAGAATTTCAGAACTATTAGCTTAAAATTTATTGATGCAATTAAGAATTGCTTTGTAAGAAGCTACCGTAGTATTAAGGTCTATTCCTGCACCCCAATCTGAGGAATTTTTATTTTGTATTTCAATATATGCCGCAGCTGAGGCATCTGAACCGGATGAAATTGAATGCTGGTGGTAGTCGGAAACCTTAAAGTCTGAAGACAAGTATTTATTTAAAGCATTAATGAAAGCATCTATTGGCCCATTTCCAGTTCCCTCAATTTGGACTTCTTTGTTGTTCTCTAACAATGAAAGCTTTACAACATCTTTTTCTTTTGATGATTGAATTTCATGAGAATTGTAAGAAATCTTTTTTGTATTATTTTTTAAATAAAAATCTTCGAAACTTTTCCAAATCTCTTTAGAGTTTAATTCTTTTCCAGTTTCATCAGCTTGCTTTTGAATAACCTGACTGAAATCAATTTGCATTCTTCTTGGCAAAGTAACTCCGTAGTCTTGTTCAAGAATATAGGAAATGCCTCCTTTTCCTGATTGGCTATTTATTCTAATTACCGCTTCATAGGTTCTTCCAACATCTTCAGGATCTATAGGAAGATAAGGCACTCGCCATTTCGAATTATTTGAATTTCGCATTTCATCAAATCCTTTTTTAATTGCATCTTGATGAGATCCTGAAAAAGCTGTAAAAACTAAGTCCCCAGCATATGGGTGCCTTGGATGAACAGGAAGTTGATTACAATATTCAACCTCACGCATTGTCTTGTTTATATCTGAAAAATCTAGTTGTGGATTAATTCCTTGAGTGAATAAATTTAGCCCTAAAGTTACTAAATCTACATTACCGGTTCTTTCACCATTTCCGAAGAGGGTACCTTCAATTCTATCTGCACCTGCCATTAAACCAAGCTCAGCCGCTGCAACTGCCGTTCCTCTATCATTATGTGGATGAAGGCTAAGAATTATCTTGTCTCTATTTTTTAAATTTTCATTCATCCATTGAATTTGGTCAGCATAGATATTTGGCGTGGAGAGTTCCACTGTCGCAGGTAAATTTATTATTGTTTTATTTTTATTACTTTTGTGCCAAATGTTATTTACCTCATTGCAAACCTCTGCAGCATAGTCTAGTTCTGTTCCAGTAAAGCTTTCTGGACTGTACTCGAATTGCCAATCTGTCTTGTTGTATTCTTCAGAAAGGTTTTGCACAAGCTCAGCTCCTTCTGTGGCAATTTTTGTAATTCCTATTTTATCTTTTTTGAAAACAACCTCTCTTTGGAGAGTCGAAGTAGAGTTATAGAGGTGAAAAATCACATTTTTTGCACCTTCCGTTGCTTCAAAGGTTCTATTTATTAAGTGTTCTCTAGCTTGAGATAAAACTTGGATTTTGACATCAGAAGGAATCAAATTTTCATCGATTAGTTTTCTTACAAAGTTAAATTCTGTTTCAGATGCAGATGGAAAACCTATTTCTATTTCTTTAAAACCTAATTCAATCAACAGTGAAAAAAATCTAAGTTTTTTTTCTATCCCCATTGGCTCAATTAGAGCTTGATTTCCATCTCTTAAATCAACACTACACCAGATGGGCGCATTGGTGACTTGGTTTGTAGGCCAGCTTCTATTTTTAAGTTTAATTTCCTTAAAAGATGAGTACTTGGAAATAGCGCTGTTATCTATTTTCTTCATAGTTATAAATTAACTTAAGTGTGCTTATCATATAAGATATTTACAATGAAATCAGAGGAAAAGCTTTTGAAAGAAATGGGAATTTCTTCTTGGGCTTTAAAAAAAAATTTCTTGTTTGATGGCAAGCATATAACCAAAAAAGATATTGAAAATATCTCAACGGCAGATTTAAAATTTTTAAAGTCTCTAAGCATTTCCCTTAGACAAGAGTTTTCTGAGAATTACCCAGAGCAAATAATTGATTTTCTGTCTTCAAAGAAAATCGAATTGGATAACTTTGATTTTTTAAAAAATATGTCTGTTGAAGAAAAAAAAGAGCTTTTGATTAACATTGAGAAAAATTGAAAAGATAAAAAAAAGATATCTTGAGCAAGTTTTTGGAATAGAACAGCTCTCTAATTCTACCCCTTGGAGTTACTCTAGCTTTCTTGACTGTATGAGAAAAGATTATGAATTTTATGTTTGCCTGGAAAATGAGAAAGTTCAAGGATTTTTCATTGCTAGCTTTAGCTTGTTGGAAGGGCACTTATTAAACATTTCAGTTGCGCCTAATATGAAAAGACAAGGAATAGGAAATGAACTGTTAAATAAAGTAGAAATCATTGCAAATAAGTTTGGAATAAAAGAAATCTTTTTAGAGGTCAGAGAGTCAAACAAAGAAGCTATATCTTTTTACAAAACTAATAAATTTATAGAGATTGGATTGAGAAAAAATTATTACAAATTATACAACGGAAGAGAGGATGCACTGATTTTTTCGAAGAAACTGAGAAATGATTTTTTTTCTTTAAAGCAAATCTTCTATATCTTGAGCAATATCCTTAGGCTCCGTATTAGGTGAGTAACGCTTAATTACCTCGCCATCTCTATTAACTAAGAATTTTGTGAAATTCCACTTTATTGCTTTACTTCCAAGTAAACCTTTTTTTTCTGATTTAAGGAAATCATACATAGGGTCGGCATTTTTTCCATTAACGTCTATTTTTCCCATAACTGGGAAACTGGTTTGAAAATTTATTGAACAAAATTCTTGAATTTCATCGTTGCTTCCAGGCTCTTGGTTACCGAATTGATTACAAGGAAATGCTAAGACAGAAAAATCCTTTTCTGAGTATTTTTTTTGAAGCTCTTCCAATCCATCGTATTGAGGAGTAAAGCCGCATTTGCTTGCTGTATTTACAATCAGAAGGGTCTTTCCTCTATATTTTTCTAATGATATTGAATTATTTGCATTATCATTCACTGAAAAGTCATATAATGTTTCGCTCATAAAATTCATTTTATCAGAAAAAAATAAATACTTTAATCTACGAGGAGAGCAATTATGAAGTATAAAAAACTTGGAAATACTGACCTAGACGTCAGTCTTATTTGTTTAGGAACAATGACTTGGGGCCAACAAAATACTGAAGAAGAAGGTCATGAACAAATGGATTATGCTGTTGAGAGAGGAGTTAATTTTTTTGATACTGCAGAACTTTATTCAATTCCTCCTAAAGCAGAAACCCAAGGCAGCACTGAAACGATAATTGGTACATGGTTTAAGAAAAATAATAATCGCGAGAAAATTATTTTGGCTACAAAAGTTGCTGGTAGGAGTGGTATGGATTGGTTTAGAGGAGGAGAAACTCGCCTTGATAAAAAAAATATAGAGTCAGCAATAGAAGGAAGCCTGAAAAGACTGCAAACCGATTATGTAGACCTGTATCAACTTCACTGGCCAGATAGACCATTGCCAATGTTTGGCGGGGGATCAGGTCTTTATAAACATTATGATATGGAAAGCATTCAAATTACCGAAACATTGGAAGTTTTAAAATCTTTAGTAGATTCTGGCAAGGTGAGATATATCGGCCTATCTAATGAGACGCCTTGGGGACTTTCAGAATTCATAAGAATTGCAGATCAAATGAATTTACCTAGGGTTCAGTCAGTTCAAAATGCTTACAATCTTTTAAACAGGACATACGAATATGGTATGTCTGAATTTTATTTTAGATCCGAAGTAGGTTTGTTGGCTTACTCTCCACTTGCGCAAGGGTATTTATCTGGAAAATATTTAAATGGCGCTATGCCAAAGGGTTCTAGAACACAATTATTTGGAAGAGGCCAAAGATATGAAACAGAATCTGCTGAAAATTCAATTAATAAGTATGTCGATTATGCAAAAGAAATAAATATGGATCCCTCCGTGATGGCTAATGCTTTTGTTAATTCAAGAGACTTTGTGACATCGAATATCATCGGAGCTACTACAATGGAACAACTCAAATTAGCCATAGATAGCTTTGAAGTTGAACTCAGTGAAGAAAATCTGGCTTATTTGGATCAAGTACACGCAGCTTGTCCTAATCCATGTCCTTAGTTTGATGAAATGGATTTTGCATAAATATCATGATTTAGAGGACTCGCAGTTAAGGGATATCTCAACACTGAGAAAATCTTTTTTTGAGGCTGACTCTAGACAAGAGCCAGTTAAGGATGAATACGACGAACTGAGTTTCCATCTGCTAGGACTAATGGATCTTGATTTGGTTGCATATGGCAGAGTAATTCCTCCTCATGGTGAATTTATTAATCCATATCTCAGTAGAATCATAGTTGCAGAAAAATTCAGAAATAAAGGTTTTGGCACAGCACTAGTTAATGAGCTCAGTAAAAAATCAAAAGCTTTGTTCTCCAATAAAATAACTAAAGTATCGAGTTTAGCTTCTACCTTAAGTTTTTATAAAAAACATAATTTCATTGAAGATAGGAAGTTCATCGATGAGGCCGGAGTTGAGCATTTTATTTTATTGAAAAATGATAGATAAAAAATACGTCAACATTGCATTAATCATTGTTTTTTTTGTTTCATTATTTATTTCTTTGAATGCGGTTATTTTTGAAACTAATTTTCAACTGGATCAAGCAATTGCACGCGTAGGCGAAAAAGAGATAAGCCGACAAAGGTTTGAAGAGATAATCAAAATCTTAGATGACCAAAGTAATTCAGAATTGACTTTAGAAAAGAAAAATTTGATCCGAGATAGATTGATAGACGAAGAACTATTAATCCAAAGAGCAATAGAGCTTGATTTAGTAAGAAATGACTCTTTGGTAAAAGGGAATGTAATTCAGACCATGTTTCAATACATAATTAATTCCAACGAGCTACCTGAACCCTCTGAGACTGAATTAAGAGAATATTTAATTAAAGAAAAGAATTATTTTTCTTCAGGGAAGCGTTACAAACTTAAGAATTATACTTTTCGAAATTTTAACGATGCAGAAACTGCAAGAAACTCTCTCGCTCAAAATAATTTTGAAGACTTTCTGAAACACGTAGAAACAGAAAATACTATTGATTTGCCAAACGTTTTTCTTACACCACAAAAAATTAGAGACTATTTAGGACCTAAGGCATTAGAAGAATTAGCCAATCTTGATAAAGGAGACTTTTCTAAAATTTTTGAAATAAACCAAATACCAAGCATCATCATTTGCATCGATATTTTGCTGGATAATAGTCCAAAGTTCGAAGAAATCATTGAGCAAATCAAGAACAAATTCATTAGAGATCGAGAAGACAATCTTGTTAAAGAGTATATTGAAAACTTAAGAAATTTTTATGAAATTGAAAAATATTCTTTTTAGCTTTCTTCTTTTTCTTTTTTTTTCAGGAAATATTCTTTCGCATCAAAAAAGTCAGTCTTATACCAGCTGGAAGGGCGAAATGGCTGGTACAGAATTTATAGTTTCTGTTTCGACAAAAATCAGCAAAGCAGTTTTATTTAATCAATTACAAAACAATGGCTATCACATAGATCAACTTGAAATTTATTTCAAAAATAAAATAACCTCTGAAGATTGTTTTTCTCAAAATCCGCTAATCCAAGATAAGGACAGTAACTACGTTAGATATCTGAATAAATTCGTTTGTTCTACAGAGAAACCTAGATTTTACTTCAACTTATTTTTTGATTTGAATCTTTCCCACTTAGATTTTTCTTCTCAACAAAAGGAGAATCAACTCTTCCCAGATTTTATTATCTCTTCGGATAATCGAAATATATCTATTTTTGATAAAGATCAAAGTGCTGAGCTTAATTTGTCTTTTTTTAACTTCCTGTCCTTCGGTTTCAAACATATTTTGAGTGGTTTGGATCATATTGCTTTTTTATTACTCATAATTTTCTTATGCTCAAACTTTAGAACCCTTTTTTTTACTATTTCAGGTTTTACTTTAGGACACTCAGCAAGTCTTTTTTCAAGCGTTCAAGGACTCATTGTCTCGTCAACAAGTTTGGTTGAAATTATGATTGGATTCTCCATTTTGGTCTGTTCGATAGAAGTTTTAGGTAAAAAAACTGCCCAGCTTAGTATGTTTTCAAATCTTCTTTTGGCTGCCTGGGCAATACTAACTTTTTCTATTTATATCTTTCTGCCTAAGCACTCTCTATTCTTCTTGTCCTTGGGTCTTATGATGTTTTGCTACTTGAGATTATCTGATAACTACCAAAGTAGTTTAAATCTTATTTTTATAACGGTTGTGTTTGGATTTATTCATGGCTTGGGTTTTGCAGGCGCAATAAATGAAATTTATTTACCAAAAGAAGAAATGTTAAAAATCCTTCTTGCTTTTAACTTAGGGATTGAAATTGGCCAAATATTAATTTTTGGTATCTTCGCGTTATTCGCTTACCTTTTAAAATTTTATAATTTAGGAAAGCTTAGAAATTTTGCCACTTTGACCATCACCGCATCTATATTTGGGTATAGCTTAAATCTTATAATCGAAAGGTCTTTTTTAGTTTTTTAATAATTACTTTAATTTTTCAAGAGTTTTAATTTGCTTTTCAGTAGTAACGATTTTTTGAGAAATTTCTTTTAAACTTTCCTTTCTTTCTTGAATGAGTTTCTTTGGAGCATTCGACAGAAATTTTCTATTATCAAGTTGGTTTTTCAAGCCCTGAAAAGACTTATTGAATTTTTCCAGATTTTTATGATTCCTTTCAATTTCAGATTGAGCATCAATAAGACCTTGCAAGGGAATATGAATTTTCGTTCCATCAACAAGAGAAATTGCTGAAGGAGGGATACTTTTATTTAAGAATTCAATATTTTTAACTCTGGCTAAGTTAAATAAATAGTTTTTATTTTGTTCAAGCAATTTTTTAAAGTTTTTACTTTTTTCTACAATGATGGTGATATCTTTCTTGGGAGATATAAGCATTTCAGATCTTATATTTCTGATGCTTGAGATTACTGATCTTAATGACTCAATATTTTTTAGATTAGAGACTCCCAAATATTTTTCAGGAAAATTAGAAACCATAATGCTTTTTTCTTTTTTATTAAATGTTTCTTTGAAAGATTGCCAAATTTCTTCAGTAATGAAAGGCATAATGGGGTGAGCCATCTTGAGTGTATTCTCAAAAATATCTAATAAGGAATTTTTGATTTGGCTTTTTTTAGTGATAGAAAGATTCTGGTCATTAAGTCTTATTTTGCAGAATTCTATATACCAATCACATAATTTTTCCCAAATGAATTCGTAGAGAACTTGTGTAGCTAAGTCAAATCTAGAATTATCGATATGGTCAACATAATTTTTTAGGCTTTTATTGAATTCAAACCTTATCCATTTATCGATTTCATCATCACTTAATTTTTTTGATTTTTTAAAACCTTTACACTGGAGCTTTATGAATCTTGATGCATTCCATAATTTGTTGCAAAAGTTTCTATAGCCTTCAACGCGTTTAATATCAAAGTTTATATCTCTACTTCCCGATGCCAGAGATGCAAAAGAAAGTCTTAAGGCATCCGTTCCAAAAGAAGGTATTCCAGAAGGAAACTCTTTCTTGGTCGCTTTTTCTATTTTCCCTCTCAAACTTGGCACTATTAAGTTTTCAGTTCTTTTTGCTATTAAAGTTTCTAAAGGTATTCCATCAATTACATCAATTGGATCAATAATATTTCCTTTTGATTTCGACATTTTTTGACCTTCTGAATCTCTAACTAATCCATGAATGAAAACCTTTTTAAAAGGAGGCTCTTTAAGAAATTTTTGAGAAATCATGATCATTCTGGCCACCCAAAAAAATATAATGTCAAAACCCGTAACTAAAATGGAAGTAGGGTGAAATTTTGTAAGTTGTTTAGTTTTTTTTGGCCAACCTAAAGTAGCAAAAGTCCACAATTGGGAGGAAAACCATGTATCTAAGACATCTTTGTCTCTGATTAGAGTTCCAGAAACTTTATTTTTCTTTCGAACATCTGCTTCGGATTTACCAACATAAACTTTATTATTTTCATCATACCAAGCCGGTATCCTATGTCCCCACCATAATTGACGACTGATACACCAATCCTCAATATCTCTCATCCAATTGAAGAAAGTTTTTTCCCAATTTTTTGGAACGAATTGAACTTTTCTATTTCTTACTAATTTAGAAGCGTCTTTAGCCAAATTCTTTGTTTTTAAATACCATTGTTCAGTTAAATACGGCTCTAAAATTTCTCCCGTTCTTTCT
>TARA_B100001057_G_scaffold214081_2_pt1 | contig 29831 bp, 34 predicted proteins | sample TARA_B100001057 | Tara Oceans TARA_B100001057 (sample SAMEA2621839) | marine metagenome | biome: marine biome (ENVO:00000447); feature: surface water layer (ENVO:00002042); material: "saline water (ENVO:00002010), including plankton (ENVO:xxxxxxxx)" | depth 5 m
CATAGATGATTATGCAGAAGAAAGTGATGAATATACATCTTTAGATATAGATGCATTGAATGTAGAATTTTTAACAGATGTATTAGATGTAGTAGAAGCACTTAATAAAAGAATACAAGGTTCTTCCAGTGGAAGTGCATCTGGACAGATAGGTGCATTCAGAGTTGATGGTGCAGTTCAAGGATTAAACCAAGACTCACAGTACAATGTCTTTATTGAAGATGAAAAGTTAATTTTCTTTAGAGATGTAAATGGAGTTATTGAGATTGCATTTGGAGATGGTGCAAATGTGTATTTTGAAACAATAGTAGAAGGTTACGAAGGTATAATTACAATAGGAGATGGGGATGATTCGACAATTATTATTAATCAGTCTAATTAGCATAAGTATGTCTGCAAACGCAGGCCCAACAGATGACAATCATGTTCATGTCGAACAAGTTAATGGTGGTGATGACCTCTCTCTTACAATAGCACAAATTGGTTGGGGAAATAAAATTGAATTTTCAACAGACCATTCTGGTAATATTTTCAATCTATCTCAAACTGGAAATGGTAACTATATTGGATGGGTATCTTATTGGGGTTCTGGAAAATCATGGGGTGGTGATGTTGATGGTGTAAACAATAATGAAGCAGTGATACAGATTGGTGGTGCAACTTATGGTAGACACATTTGGGGTGACAATAATGATGTAGATGTTTATCAAAATGGAACTCATACATTTAATCTAGATATCCACGCAGACTCTACAGAGGTAGACTTATGGCAAGAAGGAACAGGTAGTCATTATGCACATTCATATTTCTATGGTTCAGCAGATGGTTCAGAGGTTGACCTTTTGCAAAAAGATGGTGCAAATCATAATGCACAAATTAGACTTCAAGGCAATCAACCTACAACATTAAACTTGATACAACAAGGTAATACTAATCAAACTTATAACTTAACTCAAAATTGTTATACTGCTGGTGGATGTACTGTAAGTGTAACTCAAGGAAACTAGGAGTTATTTTGAGTGACAGATTCCAAACCCAAACGAAATTTTTCTACTTTTGTAAGAATGCCTTATCAAGATGCAATTACAATAATACTCAGAACCATGGATTATCATCAAATGATGTCAGTCCAATCGGCAGATAAAGAATACAAAGAATTTCATAAACAACAACACCAAAGACTTAAAGAATGGATGATTGATATGAAAGACTATATAGTAGAACTGGAAAATGAATTAGATGTATAATGTATAATTGGAAAACTGTTCTACTTACACTTGGAGTGTTGGTAGGATTAAAAATGTGGTCACCTTACCTTGTTGATAATATCAAATGGTCTTATTTTGATGTCCTTCATCAACAAAAAGAATCACAACTCGTAGATAATATTTTACTTGTCGATATAGATGAAAAGTCATTAGATAAGTATGGACAATATCCATGGCCTCGTAATATCTATTCTGAGATAATGTTAGACACACATTATTCCAATACTCATGTATTTACTCAAGTATTCAATCAACCAGACAGATTTGGTGGTGATAGTAGATTTGCAGAAGGATTAGTTAATAGATTAAGTATTTTATCTGCAGCTCCTACAAGTCAAAAAGATACTGGTTCTGCACCATATGTAAAGACTTCGGTTTTTGGTGGTGGAGATATTAAAGATTCTATCTGGAACTTTTCTGGTATGTCTGCACCAATTAAAATACTACAAGATAACACTTATGGTGTAGGAGTGACAGTTTCTACTCCACCTTTACCAGATACACCAAACTTTGATGGAACTGTTCGGTCTGCACCACTTATTGTATCTGCAAATGACCAGATATATCCATCGGTTGCATTAGAAACTCTTCGTGCATTCTATGACCAACCTAATTATCAAACCAGAGTGACACCAGAAGTTGGAATTGAATGGATACGAATGGGTAGACAACCACCTATAGAAACTACATCTACATCGGATGTTATGATTACATATTGGAATGACTTTGATAGAATATCTGCATCAGACCTAACTGAAAAAACATTACATGGTCATGATGGTATTTCAGACAAAATACTTATCTGGGGGATGACAGCAGAAGGATTTAATAATCCAGTTTCTACTCCATATGGTGTCATGTATCCTCATGAAGTACAAGCTAATCTACTACAAACTGTTATTTCTGGTGAAACTATCCAGAATAATTTTCTTCTGGATTTCGTAGAGATTGTTCTGGTTACTTTTCTGGGGTTATTAGTTTTACTTTTAGTTTATCAAACCCCAACATATGTATCTGGTATTTTATCAATTGGAACAATAGGACTTTCAGTCGGAATATCATATTGGTTATGGATAGAATATCTAATACTATTTGATGCATTGTATTCTGCACTTACAGGGATTGTAGTGTTTGGACACGCATCCTTCAACAAATACTTCGTAACCTACAAGTTAAAGGAACAAATCAAAGGACAGTTTAAAAAATATTTATCACCAGACATGGTTGACAAACTTGCTAATAACCCAGAGTTATTAAAACTAGGGGGTGATAGAAAAGAGATGACCTTTATGTTCATTGATATTGTAGGATTTACTCCCATAAGTGAAGCTTATAAGAATAGAGATGACCCAGAGGGATTAGTTAATCTGGTAAATAGATTCTTAGATATGCAAACAAAAATCATTCTTAAACATGGTGGAACAATTGACAAGTATATGGGCGACTGTATTATGGCATTCTGGGGAGCTCCTTTAGATTGTGAAGACCATCCAAGTAAAGCTGTAGAATCTGCAAGAGAAATTATTAATGCAACAGAACAATTAAATATAGAACTTGAACCACTTAAACTACCACCTATCAATGTGGGCATAGGAATTAATACAGGAGATTGTATTGTAGGTAACATGGGAAGTGAATTAAGATTTGATTACTCAGTTATTGGAGATGCAGTAAATCTAGGTGCAAGACTAGAAGCACAAGCTGCAAGAGGTAAATATTTAGATAACAAAGTATTAATATCTGAGTTTACTTACATGAAATGTCCAGAGATTGCATTTACATTAGTAGATACAATTAAAGTAAAAGGTAAAGAAGAACCAATTACAATTTATTCTATTGACAAATAAGAGTTTTATGAGATAATAGGTATATGAGATTATTAGAAGTAAGTTATGGGGATGTTAGAATTTTTTCTGAAAGACCTTTTGGATATAAAAGATATGTTGTAGAGTATGAAGACAACAAAATAGAAGTTTACTCTAGTTTATGGTATAAATTAGATAAAGTTAAAGAAATTGTTGAAAAATACTTGAATTCTAAAATTTAATCCCCATATATACTAATAGGAATGCTCAATGGGAGATTCCAAATACAATTTAACCTTGCTAAACACAGGAGGCAAAAATGGTAAAATTAACTACGCTGGACTTACAGGAAATGATAAAACTGTCTAGTCCATTCTCAATTGGTATTGATGACTTTTTTCGAAGAATAGATGATGTTCAAAGAAACAACAGTCAATCATATCCACCTTATAATATCACAAAAATTGATGACGAACATTTCGTTATCGAGATTGCATGTGCTGGATTCGGTAAAGACCATATCGACATTACAGTTCAAGAAAATGAACTAAAAGTCGTTGGGGATAAAGAAAATCCAAACCCAGAAAGAGTTGCAAATAATCATGCAGTTCATACTGGTATTGCAGCTAGGAAATGGTCAAGAAAATTTGTTCTTGCAGATGATGTAGAAGTTGGTTCTGCATCTATACAAGATGGTATTCTATCAGTTCCTATTACTAAAATCATTCCAGAGGAAAAGAAACCTAAAAAGATTTCTATTGGAACTAAAAAACTATCTAAAGAGTTCTTAACAGAACATGGTAGAGGATTTTAGAAAATAAAGGTTGACACATCCCAGTCTCATGATATACTGGTAACAGTATAAAAATATTTATAGGATTATATTATGTTAAATAAAGGAAACTTAAATGACCTTCACGATATCCAATTCCAAATAAGGAAAGATGGAGACTGGGATGAGGTCAGTTTAGATAGTCTAATGGAAGATAAGACTATCGTGGTGTTTGGATTGCCTGGAGCATTCACACCAACATGTTCAACCTTCCAATTACCTACCTTCGAAGAAATGTATGACCAGTTCATAGAATCTGGTGTTGATGAAGTTTACTGTACATCTGTAAACGATACATTCGTCATGAATGCATGGTTCGAACAACAAGGTATCGAGAAAGTAAAACCTTTACCAGATGGTAATGGTGAACTTGCAAGACAACTAGGTCTTCTTGTTAAAAAAGAAAATCTAGGTTTTGGGTTAAGGTCTTGGAGATATGCAATGTTAGTATCCGATGGAAGTGTCGAACTAATGAACATTGAACCTAATCTACAAGATAATTGTGAAACAGACCCATATGAAAAAAGTAAACCAGAAATATTCTTAGAAGAAGTTCGAGGACATTTTGGTTTGAATTTAATTAATAACGAGGAAAACGAATGATTATAGATTGGTTAATCGGAATAGGTGTTGCTGGTATAGTAATAGCAATAATTTACAAATCTGCAAATACAGCAGATGAAATTGTTGGTGAACCACCAACATATAGTGATTTTGCATCAGTAGTAGAAAAACCTAAAAAAATGTCTAAAGCAAGACTTAATGCACTTACCAAAGCTCAATTAGAAGAGAAAGGTAAAGAGTTAGGTATTGAAGTAGATAAAAAAGTTTTGAAATCTAAAATAGTAAATCAAGTTTATAAAGCACAGTAATGTCTCTTCCAAAATACAAAGTAGTCATCAATTCTAAAGATGGTGAAAATGGAATTGAAATTGTGGGTGGTAAGTTTGATGGAGTCATATATACTTATGGTGAAGTTCAATTTACAGAAGTAAATGAAGACGAACCACCAACTATAAATTTTACTAGGGCAGTTAGAAAATGTCCAGACGATTTAAAAGAAACGATATCAAGTGATAAAGAGTTTAATCAAATCATGGGTGATATCCTTATTGAATTGTTACAAGAACAAGGCGACAAAGCCGTGGAGTTACTCAAAGATGAATATCAAGAATCCAAGTAAATTAAAAGAAGAAATCATGAGAGACGAGGGTGTCGTTTATGAAATCTATAAAGACCATTTAGGTTACCCTACCTTTGGTATAGGACACCTAGTTAAAGAGACAGACCCAGAACATGGGATGTCTGTAGGAGCTCCTATCACAGAAGATAGAGTAAATGAAGTTTGGGCTCATGACTTTTTTGAACATGTTGAAGAATGTGGAAAGTTATATCCAGACTTAGAAAGTTATCCAGACGAAGTTCAAAGAGTTTTAGTTAATATGACTTTTAATATGGGTATGACAAGACTATCTAAATTCAAAAACTTTAAAGCTGCAATTGAATCTAACGATTGGAAAGAAGCTGCAAAAGAGGGAAGAGATTCAAGATGGTATAACCAAGTTACTAATCGTGCAGAACGATTAATGACAATGCTAGAGGAAGTATGAATATAAAATATTTGAAATTAGTTACAGGTGAAGAACTTGTAACTGAATATGATGAAGATAGTCAATATAGTGCTATCGTTAAACTTAAGAACCCATTAGGGATTCTTATGTCTCAAACTGATAAAGGATTTAACATCCAATTAGTTCCTTATGGTTCAATGGCAAAAGATGAAATTATTAATGTGAATCACAAAAATATTGTCTTTACAGCAGAACCAGAAGATAAATTAAGAAATCAATACGAGTCAATTACTGGACAAGTAATTACTCCACCAACCCCAAAAATCGTAACATGAAAACACGAATAGTAAAAGCAATGATTTTAAAATATGAAGGTGTCATTGCAGAAGCAAAGATGAATTTAGATATCTACATGGAACATCCAGCAGGTATCGGAGAGCATCCAGAAGTTATGCAATCAATTGAATCACAACTAAGAAAAATTGCAGAAGCAGAACATCATATTGAAGTCCTTCAAAAACATTTTGTTGACCAAAAAGTAATCTAGTAGTATACTAGTTATATGCACTTTTATACAAATGTCTATCAACATAGAAATCTAATCCTTGTTCGTGAGTTCAAGGATGGTGAGTACATTCAAAAACAAGTACAATACAAACCTACTTTCTATGTTCCAACAAACAAAGACTCTTCATTCAGAAGTATCAAAGGTAAAAACCTAGAACCCAAAAAATTTAGTTCGATTGCACAAGCACGACAGTTTCGTGAAAAATGGAAGGGTGTTGAGGGATTTGATATTCATGGAATAGAGAGACATCCTTACGCTTATATTGCAGAGTATTTCCCTCAAGATATTGAGTGGATGATGCGACACATTCGTATTATGAATCTTGATATAGAATGTGAGTGTGAGAATGGATTCCCAGAACCAACAGAAGCTGCAGAAGAAATCAATGCAATTACATTTAAGTTTTTTGGACAAGACACCAAGTATGTTTTCGGAACACAAGCATGGGAACACAATGACCCAACGATTAAATATTTTCATTGTCAAAATGAAAAACAACTTCTTAAAACTTTCCTAGAAGAATACAAAAAGAATTATCCAGACATTATAACTGGTTGGAATGTTGACCAGTTTGATATAACTTATCTTTATAATAGAATCAACAAACTATTTGGTTCTACAATTGCAGACCAACTATCTCCATGGAATATTACTACAGTTCGTGAGTGGGATACATTCAATAAAAAACAACAAGCATATACACTAACAGGTATTGAAGTTGTAGATTACTTGCAACTTTATCAAAAGTTTACTTTCAAAAGAAGAGATAGTTACAAACTAGAAAACATATCACAGATAGAACTTGGTAAAGGTAAAATTAATTATGAAGAGTTTGGTGCAATGCATCTATTCTATAAAAAAGATTATCAAAAGTTTCTAGAATATAATGTTCGTGATGTAACCCTAGTTGAAGAACTAGAAGATAAATTAGGATTAATGGGATTGTTACTTGCAATGTCTTATTCTGCAAAATGTAATTATCTTGATGCATTCCGACAAGTAAGATATTGGGATATTCTAATATTCAATAGACTCAAACAACAAAACATTATTGTTCCACCTTCAAGAACAGGACAACCCAAAAAACAAAAGTTTATGGGTGCATATGTCAAAGAACCTCAAGTAGGAATGCATGAGTGGGTTGTATCATTTGATTTAAATAGTCTATATCCACACTTAATTATGCAGTATAACATCAGTCCAGAGACCTCTGTAGAGTCTTCCGATGTCACTTTGTCAATAGATAAGATGTTAAACAAAGAGATTGATATACAAAGTCATTATGCAACTACACCAAATGGTGCAAGATTTAGTAAAAGAAAACAAGGTTTTTTACCAGAGATTCTAGAAAATTTATACGATGAAAGAGTCCTATGGAAAAACAAGATGATTGGATACCAAAAAGAATTTGAATCTACAGATGACCCTAAACGAAAACAAGAACTTAATCGTCAAATTGCAATTGCATATAACAATCAAATGGTTCGTAAGATTTCATTGAACTCAGCTTATGGTGCAATTGGTAATGAATGGTTTAGATATTTTGAGTTAAGTCTTGCAGAGGCAGTTACATCTAGTGGTCAACTTGCAATTAAATGGGTTGAAAAAGCAGTTAACATGTATTTAAATACCATTTTAGATACAGAAGATGATTATGTAGTTGCAATTGATACTGATTCAATTTATGTAAGATTCGATGAATTAATCAAAAAAGTAAATCCTAAGAACCCAGTTGATTTTCTTGACCAAGTTGCAAATGGTAAAATGCAAGAAGTTATTAATAAATGTTATGAAGAACTTGCAGATTATACTAATGCATATCAAAACAAAATGAATATGGGTCGTGAGGTAATTGCAGATAAAGGTATCTGGACAGCAAAGAAAAGATACATTCTTAATGTTCATGATAATGAAGGTGTTAGGTTGCATGAACCTAAACTTAAAATGATGGGTATTGAAACTGCAAAAAGTTCAACACCAGCATGGGTTCGTGATAAATTAGAAGATGCATTGAAAGTTGTTATGAAGGGTGATGAAAAACTTGTTCATAAATTCGTTGAAGATGCAAGAACAGAATTTAAAGGATTAGAATCAAATGAGATTGCATTTCCCAGAAGAGTTAACAATGTTTTTGAATATGAAAATGCAGTATCAATTTATAAAAAAGGAACACCAATGCATGTTCGTGCTTCTTTAATGTTTAATCATTTAGTAAAAGAAAAAGGATTGGATATGCAATTTGAACCAATATCAAGTGGTGAGAATATCAAATTCTTATATTTAAAAATACCAAATCCAATTAAAGAAAATGTAATTGGGTTTATCAATACTTTACCTAGGGAGTTCGAACTTCATCCTTACATAGATTATGATTTACAATTTGATAAGTCATTCATTGAACCTCTAAAATTAATACTTGAAAAGATAGGGTGGTCGACTGAACCACAGTCATCCCTAGAAGATTTTTTCAGTTGACAGAATAGAGATTGGTAGTATAATAGTATAACAAGTCGAGGAATATATTATGGATTTATTAAAAGACCTTGCAAAAGCAAGTGGTAATGAGTTAGCAGGAGTCGTATCCGATGGAATCGTAGCAGGTGATGTTGATGGTTACATTGATACTGGTTCTTACATTTTAAATGCACTAGTGAGTGGTGATATCTATCGTGGTATCCCATCTAATAAGATAACTGCATTAGCAGGTGAAAGTGCAACAGGTAAAACATTTTTTGCATTAGGAATGGTACAAAAGTTTTTAGATGACAATCCAGAGGGTAATGTAGTTTATTTTGAATCTGAATCTGCATTGACTCAAGAAATGTTAGAAGATAGGGGAATAGATACAAATCGTATTCTTCTTGTCCCAGTTACAACTATAGAGGAGTTCAGAACTCAAGCAGTTAACATTATAGATGGATTTGATAAACAAAAGAAAGGTGATGAAAAACTTTTCTTTGTTTTAGATTCACTTGGTATGTTATCAACTATCAAAGAAACAGAAGATATTGGTTCTGGTAAAAATGTCAGAGACATGACCAAAGCACAAGTTATTAAAGGTACATTCAGAGTGTTAACTTTGAAACTTGGTAAGGTAGGAATTCCGATGATAGTAACAAACCATACATACGATGTGATTGGTTCTATGTTCCCACAAAAAGAAATGGGTGGTGGAAGTGGTTTGAAATATGCAGCCTCTTCAATCATTTATCTTTCGAAAAAGAAAGAAAAAGATGGAACAGAAGTTATTGGTAATATCATTCATTGTAAGAATCAAAAATCAAGACTTACAGTTGAAAACAAAATGGTTGATGTTCGTCTAACCTATGATAAAGGATTAGATAAACATTATGGTTTGTTAGACCTTGCACTTAAGTATGGTATCTTTAAACAAACTTCAACAAGGATAGAACTTCCAAATGGAACTACTCAGTTCGGTAAAACTATTAACAACAATCCAGAGAAATACTTTACAGAAGATATCTTAGAACAACTCAATGAGTGTGCAAAGAAAGAATTTAAGTATGGTAAAGAAGAAGTTGTTGACACAGAGACAGGTGAAGTAATTGCAGAATAGAATTGAAGAATCAATACTAAAAAATCTTTTTACATCTGATAATTTTACGAGAAAGGTTCTTCCTTATCTAGAGGATGAATACTTTACAGATAGGTCAGAAAGATTAGTATATAAACAAATCACTGAATACTTTATGAAGTATAATGAGTGTCCTACTCATGAGGCTTTGAATATTCAACTAAATGATTTGTCTGGTCATAATGATGAAGAGATTAAGAATGCACAAAACATAATCAATGCATGTAAAGAAAACAGTGAAGAAACTCCACATGATTTTCTTGTAGATGAAACTGAGAAGTGGTGTAAAGATAGAGCAATCTATAATGCAGTTATGGAAAGTATTCAGATTATCGATAAATCATCATCAAGAGAAAAGGGTGAGATTCCAGATATTCTAAAAGATGCATTGTCAGTTTCTTTTGACCAACATATCGGTCATGACTTTATCGAAGATGCAGATGACAGATTTATGTCTTATAATACTGTAGAAGATAAACTACCATTTGACCTTGAATTGATGAACAAGATTACGAAGGGTGGTTTACCAAATAAAACCTTGAATGTCATTATGGCTGGAACAGGTGTTGGTAAATCATTATTCATGTGTCATTGTGCAGCCAACAATCTTATGATGGGTAAGAATGTTCTTTACATATCTATGGAAATGAGTGAAGAAAAGATTGCAGAAAGAATCGATGCAAATCTTATGAACTTACCTATCCAAGAACTTTCTAATTTACCAAAAGAAATGTATGATAAAAAAGTTAAATCTATTCGTGACAAGACTACTGGTAAATTAATTGTAAAAGAGTATCCAACTGCATCTGCACATACAGGACACTTTAGGCATTTGTTACAAGAACTTAATCTTAAAAAAGATTTTATTCCAGATATCATTTATCTTGATTATTTAAACATTTGTGCATCATCAAGAATGAAAGCAAGTTCAAGTGTAAACTCTTACACAATGGTAAAAAGTATTGCAGAAGAGTTAAGAGGACTTGCAGTAGAATTTAAATTACCAATTGTTACTGCAACTCAAACTAATAGACAAGGATTCACATCAACAGATGTAGGACTTGAAGATACATCCGAATCATTTGGTTTACCAGCAACTGCTGACTTAATGGTTGCATTAATATCTACAGAAGAACTCGAAGAGTTAGACCAAATTATGGTTAAACAGTTAAAGAATAGATATAATGACCCTACATACTACAGAAGATTCATTATAGGTGTAGATAGAGCAAGAATGAAATTGTATGATTGTGAACAATCTGCAACAGAAGAACTGCATGACTCTGGGCCTGCATTTGATAAGAGTGAATCTGGTCAAAGAATTTCTGGAGAAAAAACTGATGGATGGGACATCTAGACTAGAAGCTGGTTTTTATAAATTACCAGATGTATCTACAAATACAGAAGTGTATATTCAATATGCACCTCAAGAAATTTTAGATATTAATTCAGAACTTGTAAATTATATTCATAAAATGGATGGATTAGGTGCTGGTATTCATGATACTATTAATGCTGGTGTTTCTAAATTCACTGGTTGGAAATCTTTTGATAATGAATATATGCAATCTCTTTTAAACTGGATAGGTTGGGAAGTTCAAAATAATTTTTTAAATCCAGAATCACAGTTCTTACCAGTATTCTCTCAAGTATGGGGAATGAAGTATGAAGTTAATGATGTGACACCAGCACATTCACATGACCCAGCAGTAATTAGTTTTACATATTATCCATATATTGAAGACCCAAAAATTGCAGAACCATTAGAAATGTCTAGTTTTCCAGATGGTAGTGTAAAACAAGATTTAAGTATGTGTGCAGAACATCTTTATGATAAAGAATATCAATGGGGGGAATGTATATTTTCTATTCCACCACATACTGGACAATTGGTAATTTTTCCTGCGTATGCTTACCATCAAGTGCAAAGAGTCAAAACTCCTACTGGAAGATATTGCATAGCTGGTAATGTTCATCACGATTTTGATAACGCAACATCATATAATACTTGACCCATAGGTACACTTTTTCATATAATACTAGTATGGAAAATGGTATAATAATTCAAGACTTCAATGGAGTCGTTTCGGAAATCCCTTTAAATTCTAAAGAAATGCAACTTGCATTAGATAAATCTAATCCAGATGCAAGTTGGTCACTTATGTGTGACTCAGTAAATTATCGTATTGGAATCGATATAATTGGTAATTACAACCTACAATTTATCATAGTAAAAGGTCAAAAAAGACCTTTACACTAGGGTACATATTTTAGTATAATATATGTATAAATTAAGGAGTAAATATGAAATTAGGTAATGCAGAAATAGTGATATCACGAGAGGGTGATGTTTCAACATCAAAATTGTTCAACTTTTTGAAAGAAAAAGTTGGATTGAATTTAGTTCCAGTTCGTGGTCAATATGATGCATATTGGTTGAGTGGTAAAGATGGTTATGACATGATAGATGGTAACAAATATTACAAGTTAACATTGAGTGGTTATGGTATAGAAATTAATTGTACTGGTGATTACAATGCATTTAGTATGAAAGGTACTTTACTCGATTGGATGAAGGCAGAGTTGCCTACTCCTCTTGTAGATAGTGAGGCTGCATAATGAGTCCAGAGTTAAAAGTTAAAGTCGAAAGGTTATGTGAAGTTCTAACAAATGCAACACATAAACAATGGAAACATACAAGAGGTAAAACCTCTCATACTTATTCAGTTGGTCAAAAATACATTCGTATAATCTCATGTGAAGATGGTCAATCTCGTTCAGTATGGGGTTTTATTAACAAAAAAGAATGGACTAAATCAAGTGGAATTACCTTTAAGGAAGGTGATATTCTTAAATCTGCTGGATGGAAAACACCAGCTTTGAATGCACCAAGAGGAAATATTCTCGAAGGTTATGAAATTCCACCAAATTCAATGAGAATTTATGGGCCAGACTACTTAAGGTAGTTTGACTCATAGGTACATAATTTAGTATAATATGTACATAGTGAGGAAAAAAGTTATGACAATACAAGAAATCTGTTTAAAATTAAATGAAGAAAACATTAGTAAATTGGCAAAATATACTGGTGCAGAGGGTGTTTCAATGAAGGAATATGCACTTGCATTATTAGGGAGTCAGTCATAATGGAAAAAGCACTAATAGTAAATACACAATATTTGGAAAACTATAACTTAGATGGTGGGAACTATTGGAAGTTTAAAGGTGGTAACGAATATGTTATTTCATTTGGTGTTACTAAAGAAATTTATGAAGAAAATGCATATGGTGAGGGTCAACATTCTTACTATGAATGTCCAGAGACTTCTGAAGCAACTATACTTGCATTGATTAATCAATTAGGTAATGCATCTAGTTGTGGTTATCAAGAGTTCGTAAAGGATTGGGAAGTTACAAATTTACCTTCTGCAATGACAGAAAATGAATTGTATTGGCAAAAAGATAAAGAAGCCTTTGAATTATTCAAAGCAAAAAGAATGACTTGGAAAGAGTTAGAAAACCAAGTTAAGGAGTTATAATGGAAAATAAAGTAGTACCAAAAAGAATTTTTATAGATATGGATGGAGTCCTCGTTGACTTCCTTGTTGGTGTCGGTGATATGTTAGGTAGACCATTAACTTCGGATGATTATGGTCATTCTGAGTATGATGAAAGAAAAGAAGAACTAACAAACAAAAGATTATTTGCAAAATTACCACCAATGGTAGATTATCATGAGTTAATTGGGTATGTAAAACATACTGGATTACCTTGGGAAATACTTACAGCTGCTGGTGCAGTCAATAGAAACATTGTAGTTTATGATAAAAACGAATGGATTAAACAATATGTAGACCCTTATGTTGTAGTTACATGTACATATAGTGGTACTCAAAAAGCAGTTTTTGCCTCCAAAGGTAATGTTTTGATTGATGACAGACCAAAAAACATACAAGCATGGGAAGATGCTGGTGGAATTGGTATTTTACATAAGTCTGCAAAACATACTATTGAAGAACTTAAAAAAATGAGAAGTCCATTAAAATTGATAAAGTCGGAGAGTAAAAATGCATAAATACTTTAATAAGAACTATATACCCAAGGTTGGTGAAGATGCATTACCTTGGTTAATTTATCGAAAACGAGTAAGGAAAAATCGATATATATTGATGGGAATAATTACAACATGTCTGATAATGATAGCAAGCTTGGTACTTTGAGTAGTAATGCAACAGTTGATATTCTTCAAAGAAAAGTAACTTTGAAGAAAGAACTTATACACCTAAGAAAACTTAAAATCAGTGAAGACAAACAAATCAAACTTCAAAACCAAATTGAAGAATACGACAATCTTTTAAAACAACATAGGTTAAAAAAATAATCCAGTGAAATCGTAGGGTAGTAGATAGAGTCGATTAGCGTCCTTCCGCTCGGAACAAGTTAGGAAAACATTCACATATAACTAACAGAGTAAATTGCTACTAAGGGAACTTTTGCAAGAGTTCCCTTTTTTATTTGCATAAATAGTATTATGCAAACATTTTACGAACACCTAAAAGAAGATAATTCCACAGTAGATAATCTAGGTCATGATATGCCTATGTCCTCTAAAAGAAAAAAACAATTAGAGGCAGATAGAGGAGTATTTAAAGATTTTCCAGTTTCAAATTGGACAGAATATCATCCTTATAAGAATTCATCTGAAGCCACTAAAAGAGAACTTAAACAGTTACAGTCTTATGAAGTTTATCGTGATAATGCAAAAGAATTTATGGAATTAGTTGACCAAAAGTTAATGAAACCATTTAAGGATTACTATAAAAAACATGACTTACCATTGAAAGATTTAGAGGATGTTACAAAATTAAAAGACCAACTTGCACCTATTGTTCTACAACTTAAGATACTTTACAATAGACCAAGACCACAAAAATTATCAAAAACACTTACATTCTTTCGTCAATCGACATTTAATGTTTACCCATTAAAAACAGCAGAAACCCCTTCATATCCATCTGGACATGCAACAGAAGGTCGATTTGTTAGTTTATATCTTGCAGATAAAGTTCCATTTCAACACAAAGGTAATATCAAAAAGATAGGAGACGATATAGGTCATTCTAGACAGATTGGTGGGGTTCATTATCCAACAGATACAGAGTTCGGTCATCAACTTGCTAGTGCATTCTATAGTCATTATAAAGACAAGTCTGGTATAAAAGAGACTAAACTACACTTTGATGGTATATCATTAACAGAAGGTCTTGCTGGTATAGATTTATTTAAAAGAGACAACAAAGAAAAATTTATAAAACTAGTAGATAATGGTGAACTTAAAGATGAAGAAGGAAAAAAAATAAAAGTAGATAAAGATTTATGGCCAGAGTTAAAGAAACAATTACAAGATGCAGAGTCATGGGATGACATACCAAAAACTGGTCAGAGTTGGACTGGTTTCAAAAATACATTTGGTATGTCACTGAGTGGAATTGGAAAAGGTGTTAATGATATGTCTGGTGGGAAACAAGGTGGTAAAGGCCCATCTGGTGAAGATTGGGAGGCAATGATTGTTCTTGGTCAAAAAGAAGAAGATGGTGATGACTTTGAAGGAACAGATGAGTGGAACAGAATTAAACCCAAAGGATTTTGGGATGATGACTTTAATAGAAAGGCATCATTAAAACTTGCAAAATCATTTAATTCAAAGGGATTAAACAAACTAGAACAAACAGGTAGTGGAAAAGGTGGTGGAACAGTATCCAAAGAATGGAAAAAGTGGGGTGGAAAAAATGCAACACCAAAAACTGATTTAAAATCTGGTAAGAAATATGTATCACTTAAAAAGATAGGTGGTTCACAGGTAATGAGTGCAAAAAAAGAAGAAGGTATTGCAACCTTTAACGCTGCACAAATGACAATGGGTAAAGATTCACCAAAAGAAGCAGAAAACATAGTAGATTTTATGAAAAAAAATACTTTAGATTTATCTGGTTCTGGATACAAAGGTAGTGTTGATGCTCTAGAAAAAGACTTAGAAAAATCAAAAGGTAATCCACAAGCAATGAAAAAACTAAAACCATTTCAAGATGAACTAAAAACAGTCAGAAAAAATGGTGCAGTATTAACAAAACAAATGGTAGATATTTTTCAAAAGAATCCTACATTTAAAAAACACTTTGTGTTTGAAGCTGCAACAGGACAAGTAAAATTTGGAGATAAATCTCTTTCTCGTGCAAATGTTATGATTGAGTTTGACCCAGATAAAGGTCAAATTACTGGTGACTATTCTCTTAAATCAGTCAATGATGCAGATGTTCAAAAACTAACTAACCTTTACAAATTCTATGCATCGTTTAAATCATCTGGTGGTTCATCACCTTACATGGCACTTCGTGGTAATATTGTAGATACTCCAGATAAAGTTCTGAGATTTACTAAAAAGATTTTGAACATGGGTGAATCTGTAGAAGAAGAAACTCATTTAACTTTTAAAGCAATCATGGATGAAGCACTTACGATGAATGAATATGGTAGAAAAGTTTTACATGAAAACTCAATAGAACAACTAGACGAGTTTGCATTATTAGATAAAGTTAAAAAAGGTATGAATAGTGTAGTTAAAAAAGTTAGAAATAAGTTTTCACAGATGTGGAATTGGATAAAAGAAAAAGTAACAAAAGCATTTGATTTTATAAAAACTCTAGGTGCAAACATGTTGAATGGATTATTTAAATTCTTTGGTATAGAACCAAATAATGTAGGATTAACAGGAAAAGGGCCAGAACTCTTTACACAATAATATGCCAAGTCCAAATGTACATTTAGAACATATAGAAGACGAAATCTTTAATAGTGGTATTGAAGGTGGTCGTGCATCTATAAACTTCATAAGGTCACTTCGTGATATGTTAATGTCTGGAAGTAAAAGGAGTGTCAATGTTACAGTAAAATGGGATGGAGCTCCAGCAATCTTTTGTGGTAATGACCCAGAGACAGGTAAGTTTTTTGTTGCAAAGAAAAGTTTATTTAATAAAACACCAAAGTTCTATACATCAATTGCAGAGATTGATGCAGATTTAGATGGACAACTTGCAGATAAGTTCAAAGCATGTTATAACAATTTAAAAGATATTGGTATTAAAGATATACTTCAAGGTGACTTGATGTTTACTAAAGGTGATTTAGCAAAACAAGATATTAATGGTGAATCATATGAAACATTTCAACCCAATACTATCATGTATGCAGTTCCTTCTACATCTAAACTTGCATCTACAATGAGAGCTGCACAGGTAGGTATTGTATTTCATACAACATACACAGGTGATTCATTGATGAATTTAAAAGCAACTTTTGGTGCAAACATATCTAGTCTTAAGAAAACATCTAAAGTCTGGATGGATGATGCAGAATATAATGATGTATCTGGAACTGCAACCTTTACACAAAAAGATAGTGCAGAAATAACCAGATTAATGTCCAGAACAGGTAAAGTTTTCCAGAAGATAAAAGCACCACAACTTAAAAAGTTCTTAGATATGCAAAACAAAATTGATGCTGGACTAACTTACAAAACTTATCATAACAGTAAAGTACGAGAAGGAACAAACTTCCTACGACTAAACTACAAAAAACATGCAGATGAGTATTTAAAATTTGTCGAAGATAAAATGGATACACAGATTGGAAAACTTAAATCTGATTCTGCAAAAAAGACAAAAGAAAAAAACAAGAATATTATTTTAACAGAAGTTAGAAAAAATTTACTATTACTCAAAACTTTGGTAGAGTTTCAAGCATTAATAAATTATGCAAAGATAAAGATACTTACTAAAGTAAACAAAGCAAGTCAGATGACTGCAATGTTTGTTAAAAAGGGTAATGGTTTTGATGTCGTTGCACCAGAGGGATTTGTTGCAATTGATAATAACCTAGGTGGTGCAGTGAAGTTAGTAGACCGAATGGAATTCTCACTAAATAACTTTACAGTCCAGAAAGACTGGGACAAATAAATTATGGAGTTATATTATGGCAGAATCGTTAAAATCTTTTGCATCTTTCAACGATGATTCTAGAGATGAAGTTCGAGTAACTATTGGAAAACAAACTTTTCCAATTTTAACTCATTTTGATGGTGAAACATGTTGGGAAAGATGTCATCCTACATTCATATCTAAAAAAAGAAAAGTAATCCTTACATGTCCTCGTAAAGTAGGACATTCATCAATTCGTTTTTATTTAAATGCACAAAATGAAATGTTTAATGATGATTGGGTATGGATTGAAGACCAAAATCGTAACCCAAAAACTTGGTTAACAGACGAAGAATACTTAAAATTTGTTACAGATATGTGGCAACCAAACAAAAGAGTTATAATGCATAGTTATGAAAATCTTCCAAAACACTGGGTTGAAGCTGCTGATGGTGAATATAATCCTCTTACTAAAAATGCAAAAATTATTAAAAGAGGTTCAGAAGAATCAAAAGAATTTTTAGGTGATAATTGTCCATGGGATTATGGGATGAAGGCAACTCCTAAAAATTATCGTGAAGGTCGTGATTCAGAAATGACTCCACCATTTCAAGATTTAAACTTTTTTAAAGATTGGACATCATATTTACTTGTTCGTGACCCTTGGGAAAGATTTATATCTGGTCTTATAACTGAAATGGATAATGGTATGTCTTGTCCATGGATATATGATATGGATGCAGATACAGAAGAAGGATGGGAAAGATACTACAATTCTGCAAAAAGAATAATATATTTTTGTCCACCAGAAAGATTACTAATAGGTGGATTAGAAGGACAACAAATGAATCATACCTTTGTATTATCAAGACCAATGTGGAATGGTAAATCAATGTATGATACATACGATAATTTTATTCATTACAAACATGACATAGACTATACAAAAACTGAGTTAGGTCATATGTATCCTTCACAGGAGTCTTTGAAAAAAACAGCGGGTGCAATAGAAACCTTAATAGAATTAGATTTTATTAATGATAAAGTTAGACAAGAATATCAACAAAATCAATCTCAAAACATGTATGCACATACTCATATGAATGTTACACCAGAAATTAGACAAAGAGTTATGGAAGAATTACAAAAAGATGAAGACTTAAAAGAATGGTGGGATACATGTAGAGAATATGTGCAAATGGACTATGATGCACTTAAAATTAACAAACAGAAGTTTTTAAAAACATAAATACTTACATGAAAAGTTTTAAAGACATTGTTGAAGTAAATTCTAAAACAGGAGTCTTTGCATTTGGTAGGTTTAATCCACCTACAGCAGGACACCTTAAACTTGCAATGAAAGTAAAACAAGTTGCTGGTTCGGATGATGGATTCATTTATACAAGTCATAGTCAAGACCCAAAAAAGAATCCACTGGATTACAGAACCAAAACAAAGTTCATGAAACTCTTGTTTAGAACAGCAAAAGTAAAAGTTTCTACATCTAATTCTAGAACAGTGTTTGATGTAGTGGTTGACTTATATAACCAAGGATACAGAAGTATTAAAATGGTTGCTGGTTCAGATAGATTACAAGAGTTTGAGTCTTTACTCACAAAGTATAACAATGTGAAAGGAAGACATGGTTTCTACAACTTTAGTGATATTCAAGTAGTATCTGCTGGAGAAAGAGACCCAGATGCAGATGACATATCTGGTATGTCTGCATCTAAGATGAGAGCATTAGCTTTCGATGGTGATGAAAAAACATTTGTTAAATCATTACCAAGAACTTTTAGACAAGGAAAACAACTGTATAAAGCAGTAAGAAAAGGAATGGCACTTAAAGAAGAGTTCCATCATATACCAGAGTACATAACAGATGATATTGGAAAATACATACGAATCGCTTAACGAAGGAATTAACGACCCAGGCGTATTTAAAGCTGTCTTTATGGCAGGTGGGCCAGGTAGTGGTAAATCACTTGCAGCTAAAAAATTAGGATTCTTAACTATGGGTTTACGACCAGTAAACTCAGATACAGCATTTGAAATGGGTCTCAAGAAAGCAGGTCTTTCTCTCAAGATGCCAGAAGGTGAAGAAGAACAAAGAGATGCAGTAAGAGTCCATGCAAAAGCAATGACTGGAAGACGACAAGACATGTATGTCAAAGGTCGTTTAGGTATGGTTATTGATTCTACTGCAAGAGATGTTAAAAAAATAATCAAACAAAAATTTTTACTAGAACAACTCGGTTATGAATGTGCAATGGTATTCGTAAATACTTCATTAGAAACTGCATTAGATAGAAACCAAAAAAGAGAAAGAAGTATACCAGATAAAATTGTAAAAGACAATCATAAAGTTGTTCGTGCAAACATGGGTAAACTACAAAACTCATTTGGTAGAAGTAAATTTTTTATCCTAGACAATGATGGAGATACCAAAGACCTAGATAAAAATACAACTAAAATTTTTCCTAGACTACAATCTTTCGTTAAATCATTCCCAACTAACAAGATGGCAACTGCATGGAAATCTGCATTGACTATGAAACCTATGAAAAATGTTGCACTTGCAGCTGCATATGAACATCCAGCAGATATGGATAAAAGATTATTTGAAGTTTCATTAACACCTAATATGTTAAGAACAGACTTTCCTAATGTTTGGGCAACAAAAGATGCAAAATTATATAGAGTATTAAATACATTAATATCTCAAGATGGTTTTGTTGATAATAGAAAAGCATATGCAAAAAATCCAAAAACATACATGGACACTTTAAGAAAAATTGCAAAGAATCCTAACAAATATGTTAAATCGTTTGGTCGTAATTTTCCACAATACATTAATAAACCAAAACCACAACAAGCATTTTCAGAAGATACAAGAACAGATAGTTTAAGAGACAAACAAGATAGAGAAAAAGAACAATTAAAAGTTAAACATGACAGAGAAATGGATGCAGACAGAAGACGAATTACAAGAGATAAAAATAGACAAACCAATCCAAACAATAATACCAATGAAACTTCTGATGCAGTTATGGCTACAAAAGAAAAGATTTACAAAGATTTAAAGAAGAAAAAAGAATACTTTGAAAAAGAGTATGGAGATAAAGCATCGGAAGTAATGCATGGAACAGCAATGAATATGGCAAAGAAACAACATAAAGTTGCAGAAGGTAAGTTTACTAGTGAATTAACAAGACAATTACAGTTAGAAGTACTTAATATGTCTCAAAGAAGAGCAATTGGTATGAGAATGAGACGACTTGCACAGAAGATTGCAAGGTCTAAAGCTCGTAAAAAGAAAAGAATGAAGACTAATGACCAACTAAAAACTAAGGCAATGAAGACTGCAAGAGCAATTTTATTTAAGAAAATGTCTGGTGGAAAGGCTGCAAGTGAACTTGCAATGGGTGCTAGAATTGCAATCGGTAAAAAACTAGATAAAAAGAAAAGTGCAATTCAAAGAATGAGTAAAAAACTCTTCCCTAAAGTTAAAAAAGCTGAAGTTGCAAGACTTAAAAAGTTTAGAGATTCACAGTCTAAGAAGTGATATATATAAATACTATAGGAAAGATTTAACAGGAGACCACAATGTCAGATATAAAAGATAGAATGAAATTTAATAGTGGGACTGATAAAGTAACTAAATCAGTTGCTGACGCGGTCTCAGAAGTCCTTAACTCTGGACAAACACCTAAATCTCGTTTTGAACAACAAGCAGAACTTATGGGTTATCCTTCACAGGACAAACCAGAAGTTGCAGAGTCGTTTACAAAAGAACTACAAGAACTTAAAAAAGCAGTAAATGATGATAAAGCACAATTTATCAATACAGCTCGTCAAGCAAAGAAAGATGGTAAAAAAGAGTTCACTTTTAATGGAAAAACATATCCATGTACAGTTGGTGAAGAAACTGTTGACGAAGATGCATCTAACGATAAATCAGATGATGGTGAAGGTTTAGATAAAGCAAATCCAAAGTCTGCAAAGAAAAAATTTAAAGATAGAAAAGACAAAGACATCGATAACGATGGAGATGTTGATTCATCTGATAAGTTCTTACATAAGAAAAGAAAAGCAATTTCAAAAGCAATTGACAAAAAAGAAGATGCATCCGAAGGAAAATACGATGCAAGAAGTAAATCATTTAAAGAAACACTTCGAAGACTTGGATATGTCAAAGAAAAATCATTGATATACACTAATAAAAAATCTGGAAAATAAATGTCAAATTATATGAGGGATGTTAGAGTAACTTCATCTATTGCAGATGCATACAGGTCTATGCACGAAAAAGTAGACGAAGAAGTTTTAAATGAGGAGTTAATAGACTCTCTCATCGAAGATGTTCGTGATGAAGAAATTAATGAGTGGATAGACTATCTTGAAGAGACTAAAACTGTTTTTTCTGTACCAAAACAAAACAAGAAAAAGGTTCAGTCTGCTTTGACAAAACTATCAAAAAAACATCCAAAAGTTAAAGTAACATTTGGTACACAATCAAAAGGTAAGTTTGTAGATGATAATAATATAAACTTCGATGGTAAACATGACGATATTGATAACTTAATGAAAGCTATCCAAAAAGACAAAGCTCTCATGAAAATAATGGAAAATAATGAACTAGAAGAAGGTGCATTAGAAGACAAATCAAAAAAATCTGGTATCTCAGTAGGAACATTAAGAAAAGTTTATAATCGTGGAATGGCTGCATGGAAAACAGGTCATAGGCCAGGAACTACTGCACAACAATGGGGTTATGCACGCGTAAATGCATTTATATCTAAAAAGAAAAGTGGTAAGTTAAATCACGACCAAGACCTTGCACATATCATACATCCAGATGACAGTATGTTAGACGAATCATTCTCAAAAAAAATGCCACTTAAAACATATGCAGACAGAATTGGTATTAATGACAAAGAAAAACAATGGATAATGGATAATGAAAAAGATGAACCAATGTATTTTCCTAATGATAAGTTTAAAGGTGCTTTAGTCCTTAGTTATCCAGTTAGAAATGGTGACTACTACTTTTCATTTTTAACAGATATGGATGGTGATTCTGTAAAACAAGCTAGACAAGCAAACTTAAAAATGAATCTACTCTTGCAAAAAGAATACAAACAAGCACTTGCAAAAAGTAAAATTGATTTCAAAAAAGAACCAGAAAAATTATATGCACTTTCTGGACATCTTTGGAACATCATGACAAAAGCATTTGATAAACTACCAAAAAACCTTGGTGCTGGTGATACAATGACTAGAGATGAATTATATCTTGCAATTGACCACTTAGTTGGTGAAGCACCTCAATTTGAGTCATATGATTATCAAGGTGAAACTATCCAAGAAGGTAGGTTATCTGGTATATTGGGAACAATTGCAAACAAAATCAGAAGTGCAAAAAAGAAAATCGGAAAAAGAATTAAACTAGGTAGAAAAGCAAAGGGATTAGATAGTATCAAAGAAAATCAATCACCTAAGTATGATGCAAATATACTTAAGTCAGTTGCAGACACATATGCATCAATGCAAAATTATGGAATACAGGGTGACATTGTAGAAGAAACTCAACTCGATGAAGTTAAAAGACAAGAAGTTGATGCAATGAAAAAGGTTTCTAAAGACATGCAAAAAGTCTTAGTATCTTATCAGAAGATTGCAAACATGGGTGATAAAGAACTCAAGAATACAGTTCATAACAAAGATTACAAAAAAGTTTTAGATGCAAGAGATACAATTCTTAAAATGATTGGAACTCTTAATACCAAACTGTTAATGCAAAAAGAAGAATTTGAATTAGTAGAAGCAAAGTATACAAATGTACACAACAAAATCAAGAACATTAGAAATCTAAAAAGAAAAGAATCAGAGTTTATTGCAAATATAGACCCAGCAGTATTAGGTCAAGTTGTCAAAGCACTTATGCCTATGTTTGAAGAGATACAAAAAGAATTTGAACTAGTAGAAGCATCTTCTGGTGAAATGATTGATTCTGTATTCAAACTAAAAGGTAACAGAATAGCAGGACTAGGTATTGCAAAACTCTTAAGTATGACTGATGTTAAAGTTCTTTTTGCAATGCAGAAACAAAATCCACGAGGATTTAAAAAAACTATAGAGGCAATTGGTAAAGAAACAGGAAGAATGTCAGCACCTACAGAAAAAGAAGTGATGAAAATGTTTAAAAAAGCTGGTGTTAAACCTATACCAGAAGAACTTGACAATGACGACAAACCAGTAGTGAAAAAGATTGTCACTATGTTGAAGAAAGCAAGTAAAAAACATGCAAAACAAGCAGGTGATTTAGAAAAGGCAGTAAGTGAAGAACTTGAGGAAAACACAAAAGCATCACTACCATTTCCTAGATTAAAAAAATCTGGTAAATTCTCAATAGGTCTTGCCTTTCCAGCACCGAATACATTATATTCTATTAAATTTAGAAATTATAGTTTTATGATTTCACCAGGCGATATCAAAGATTTAATAAAAATATTATCTCAGAGAGATATAGTGACTAAAAATCCAAAAGGTATGGCAAAACTACCAGAAGAAGTATCAGAAGGTAAAGGTAAAAACTTTGCACAACAGGCTGCAATTGCAATTGCAAAGAAAAAGTCTGGTAAGTATGATAAAGATGGTAAGAAAATAAATGCATCACATTGTAGTGAAGATTTAGACGAAAAAGTTAAAGATGGTAAAGTAGACCCACTATCTAAAATGGGTAAATCTAAACTTACTGGTTCAGAAATACAAAAATATTACAGAGACAATCCAAAACAAAAAGCAGCTGCAAGAGACAAAACAGTTAAGAAAGCAATAGAACTTGCACTTGATTTAAGTGGTGCAACTAACTATGCAATCAAAGAAATAGAAAAACTTAAAAGAGGTTTATCTAAATTACCAGCAGTTAAACTTGCATTACAACATGCAAACGAATCAAAAGAATTTACAGGACATCATGTAGTAATCGAACAACTTTCTGGTGCAAATATGGTCAAACTCAAAACATATGGTAAGATGATGGCAAAAATGACCAAACTACCATTTGACGAAAATGACCCAGAAAAAGGTATCGATAAGTTAATGGGTCAAGTTTGGAAACAAAAACATGTTCCAGCAAACTGGGAAAGACTGCATAAGATGGTTATGATGTTAAAAGGTATTGGTGTTAAAATGCCTTCTCTTAAAGGTAAATACATGGGATTAGACCCAGTGTCTAAGAAAGCAATCTTCTATAAAGAAGGTACAAATGATATAGTAGACTGGAACAACGATATTTCTGAAATTAAAGAAGGAATAGAAGAAATTGTTGAAGCACAGGAAATGAAAGATGCAGATGTAAAAAAGATTGCACAAATGACTGATAGAAATGACCACAATGGTTCATTAATGCATCTTGCAAAAGTTATGGGTGATAAAAAGTCTGGGGAAGCATTAAAAGGTATAATGCAAACACATAAAGCATTAGGTCATATGCCTAAAGGGTTGATTGATACTCGAATGGCAATATTCGATGACCTCATGAAACAGTCGAAAAAGAAATACAGAAATCACAACGATATCTATTCAGCATTGTAGAGGTTATCATGAAGAGTTTAAAAACTTTCCTTGAGAGAAACTACAAAAAAGAATACGACAACTATCATTCTAAACCAGAACAAAAGAAAAGAAGAGCTGGTAGAAACCATGCACGAAGACAACTAAAAGATACCAAAGGTATTGTTGGTAAAGATGTGCATCATAAAGATAATAATCCTATGAATAATGATAAGTCAAATCTTTCAATAGTTACACAAAAATATAATAGGTCTGAACCTAGACTAAGAGATGAAGCTGTTGGTTCTTATAGTGGTCTAAGAGGTGAAAAAGAACCTCAAGACAAAGATATTGCAGATAAAAAAGGAACACAACCAGCAAAGTATTTTAAGGGTCTTAAAAAATCTACTAAATCTAAAAGAGATACACACTTCAAAAAGAATGATGGTAAAGGTTCAACTAAGGATGCACCAGGCGATAAAGATGCAAGAAAGAAACCTATGCCCAAATCTAAGTATACTAAAGATTATCATAAAACTTATGGAGAAGTTCTTGCATATGAAGCTCGTGCATTTCATGACTTCGGTGCAAATAGTCCAGCTGCAAATAATAAGATAAGAGATATATCAAATAAGGCAAAAAATGACAAAGATGCACTAAATAAGATTATAGACTTTGCAAAAGGTTCATCTACTGCAAGTAAAAAGTTTGCACAAGCAATAGGTGCTGGTAAGTTTACAGACTGGTCTCCAGATAAAGACATACAACAAAATATTAAAGACTTTATTCAACAAAGAGATAGAGTAAAAAAGATGGGCCCTCGTGCAAATGACCCAGACCAAAATCTTCAAGTACAAATTAAAGGTGCAGAAGATTTAAGAACTGGAAGCACAATAACTTTAGATAATGGTGATAAGATAAAACTGTCACAAAAGAATGCAAAGTTTATTAATATGGCAATGGATAAAGTTAAACCACAAATGAAAAAACAATTAATAGGGTTATTAGGAAAAGACAAAAGAAGTTTTATGAAAGCTTTAGGTGCTATTAAAAGGAGTATAAGATAATGTCAATGCATTCAGGCGCAAGAAGTAATGTTAGAGCATCTAACATGGCAAAAATGGTCAATAATGGAAGTACTTTTTCTGATTTTAAGTTAGGAGATATGCATAGTCTCCAGCATCCATATGCTACTTCTAGCCAATATGCTGGTTATACTACTCCAGTTGGTGGTGTTGTGACACGAAGTAATATTACTTCTGGTAGGAGACAGAGTGGTTATCTTGGTGGTGGAGGCCAGTATGGAGCTGCAGCTTTTCAAACTACTGACCCTGTACCAGTACTTTTTGTAAGCACTCAATCAAGATATTCTGTAGCTACAAGTAACGCTCAATCTCTTCAATCATTTCCTTTGCCAGGGCCTGCAACTGCAACTAGTGGAAGACCTTCTACTTATTCAAATATAAAATTTGGTGAATTAGTAGGGTTAAGTTATAATGCCATTACCACTGATACAGTCGGAAATCTTCAAGGTGCTGATGGTACAAGAGATGGATTAGGTCTAGCAACAACTTCCAACATTTATACTACAAGGTCTTATAACTGTAATGGTGGGTATGCTGACACTGGAGCTGAATCATCAACAAGATTTTATAGACAGGCAGGCGGTAAAAATCTAGGTGTTACTGCAGCTGATTTTGGTTGGACAGTTACTACAACATATCATAACAATCAATGGGAAGAAATTTATCTTAATACAATTGCAGGGCCAGGAGACATGGTTGTCGTAATTGCACAATCACTTGGTGGAACTATGTATACTTTCACTGGAGACCCAATTTATTTAAGGACAGCATCTGGTGGTTCTGTTTCTGGTACAACTATTACTACCAGTTATGGCCCTACTAAAAATGAAACTAGTACCGACACATGGGTAGCAGTTTATTCAGCTGTAGTCGGTTCTGGTCAATATGTTGGAAAGGTCGGAGTTAATCCATATCACAGTGGTACACAGTATTATATCTTTCATACTTTTGTCGTAAGAAAAGGGGGTAGAACAAACCCTACCATAACTGTTTTTCGAAGGGATAAATATGGTAATTCTGGCACCTCTCAACCAAAGACATCAGCTGTATATCCTTACCCAAATTATGGTCATGGAACTAATTCCCAAGGAGTTTATATGTGCCTTGCTACTACACCTCACGCATTTGGAAATATTGACTATGGCGGTGATGTATTAGGGCCCACATCAACTGATAATTATGACCTAGCATTTGAAGGTTATGGTGGTTCTAATTACATTTTGCCAGGCACAAGTAATGCAAACTATATGGGTCGATGGAATGTCACAATGTGCAATTACACTGGATTCTTGGAATCTACAGCAAATATAAAAAGTGGTTCAACTGTTCAAGCATGGGATGGTGTTACCGCTAATAGATATTATCCAGGCGTTAATCTTGCGAACAACTCTGGTGGCCCTCAGGCTCCACAATTCAAACCTCTTGCTTTTGCCTATGATGTGCTTACAATGCTCATATCTCGTTAATTTAAAAACCCTATATATTATTATGCCAACATTTAGACAAACAAATACTTTAAAACCAACAGCAGACCAATTTAATGAATTATTTGATTTAAGGTCTAATACTTTTTGGGAACATGGTGCATATAGTTGGGTAGACCCAAAAACAATATATGCAAATGTGACTGAAATGAGAGATGACCTTCGTGAATTATTGTTCACTACTTCTACTTTTTGGCAAATGTTTTGGGAAGACGATACACTTTTAGGGTTTAGAAGTTTTGAACCTTGTTATGTAAATACTCTTGGTGTTCCAGCAGTTAGTTATAATTCACCTTTTAACAGTATGTTTGAAAGTGGATGGGAACGAACAACTTTAAAAAATAATATTGCTATAAGTAGACCAAGCCCCTCAATAGGTGATGTAACTTGGGCATGGACTAGACCAGAAGTTTCACCAATTTGGAATAATAATGATGGAGAGACTTTTTATGAAGCAATGCGTGAGTATGCATTTGAAAGAGCATATTCAACTGCATATGGAAGTTTACAAAAACAATTACTTTGGAATAATAGACATCTAGAAACAATAAAATATGATATTTGGCTAAAATATGGTTTTAAATATGATGGAGAAGTAAAAGAATCTGGTTTTAATGTTGATGACAGTGAAACAACTATTTATAGATTAATAGGTGGAGATTCTTTAGGATGGCCAAGATATCATGCATTATATCATAAAGATAATGTAGAACGACCAGAATATGTTGCAAGACCACACATGGAAACTTTAGATGATGCAACAGAACTACCAGCACCAGTACCAATTCCAACTGCTTAAAAAAACTTTTATATTATGAATATATTATTTACAGAGATGGAAAATCACAATCTTCAATGGCAAATAAAATTGGTTGAAGATGGACACACAGTATACACCAATCAATTTAAAAGTAAACAATACTTAAAATCACTTAACATAAATTCAATATCAGAAATTATATATGAAATTTATGTAAATATGAAAGAACTAGATGCTTTTAAAATCACTAATGAAATGCCAAAACATCTCGTTAATACACTAGAAGAAGTAATAGAAAAATACAAAATTGATTTAATCATAAACACTTGGCCTGCCTTCAATAGTATTATACATCAAAAAGATTTTGGAGTTGATTTTATTTCTGCAAACGAATCATCAATAAAATTAGAAACAGAAAAACAATTTGGAAAAATGTTTGCAAAACAATGTGGTATAAAAGTACCTAAAACTTTACAAACAGGTGAAGACTATAAAAAAATAGATTTAGAATCTTTACCTCAACAGTTCATTATGAAACCATCTAATTTTTGGCATTCTTCAAAAGTTGTTGGAGATAAACGAATATTTGATGCAGTTCCGATTGAACATGCATTTGGTGTTCCTTTTGCAATGGAGTATTTTTGTGAAGAATATATCAAAGGGTATGAAACAAACATATCTTATATTATGTCAGAAGGTCAATGGTCATTTACATTTTCAGAACATTGTGATGAGTCAAAATCAAAACAGGTTAATGGTGGAGGCCCTAGTGCATGGTTTACTAATACAATTATAGAACAACTTACACCAGAAATAGATAAACAAGTAAGAGATAATGTTGTAGAATATCTTAATCAAGCTGGTAAATTGGGTGGTACATATGAAGGTAGTATTACTCAGATGTTAGGAGAAGATGGTGAATTATATTTCTTAGAAAATAATTGTAGACCATATGTACAAAATACTTTTCCACTACCTTTAGGTGGTAACGAATACTTAGATGCATTTAGAAACAATCCTCAAAAGATAGGTGATTGTTTTGTTGGTAGGAAATTTCCTAAACTGGTTTTACAACATGGTAAAGAATATCCAGTGCATTTACATGAAAAATATGGTATTGCACATCCTACAAACATAGAAATTATAGACGATAAATATATTGTAAATCCAGAAAATAAAAGTGCAGATGGTGTTGTAGTAGTATTTGAGGATGAAATTAATATGGACTTCGTAAATGAAGTAGAAAAAGAATCAGATTTCAAAGCATATTGGGGTGAGTAAGATTCTAAAAGTTATAAATACAATAGTATAAACAAAAAGTTTCTCATACAGG
>TARA_B100001057_G_scaffold496340_1_pt1 | contig 29831 bp, 37 predicted proteins | sample TARA_B100001057 | Tara Oceans TARA_B100001057 (sample SAMEA2621839) | marine metagenome | biome: marine biome (ENVO:00000447); feature: surface water layer (ENVO:00002042); material: "saline water (ENVO:00002010), including plankton (ENVO:xxxxxxxx)" | depth 5 m
TTAGAATATAATTCAACAATTAATTGTTCATTAATATTTTCTGGGATTGACTCTCTGTCTGGGTAAGTCACAAGCTTACCAAGTAAAGACTTGTCGTCCCATTCTAACCACTTATACTTGTTAGCATTCTTATTCTGGATACTGGACGAGATTGCAGTTAATGACTTCGACTTCTCTCTTACTGCGACCATATCACCTTCCTTGAGTGTGAATGAAGGTATATTTACAAGGTTTCCATTTACGGTTATGTGTTTATGGGTAACGAGCTGTCGAGCAGATCTTCTTGTTGGTGCTATACCTAATCTGTATACAACATTATCAAGTCTAGCCTCAAGTAACTGGAGTAGGTTTTCACCAGTGACACCATCTTTCCTTGATGCCCTGTCGAACATGTTTCTAAATTGTTTCTCTAAAATACCGTATAGGTATTTTGCCTTCTGTTTCTCAGCAAGTTGAATTGCATATTCTGACTTCTTTCTTCTCCTTCCCCTACCGTGCTGACCTGGAGGGTGAGGTTTTTTTTCAAGTGCTTTGGTGTCACCAAATATTGGCTCACCATATTTTCTTGAAATTTTTGACTTTGGTCCAGTATATCTCGCCATTTTTTATAATTTAAACTCTTCTTCTTTTTGGTGGCCTACATCCATTATGCGGTAGCGGGGTAACGTCATTAATGGACATAACGTCTAAACCAGCATTTTGAATGGCTCTGATAGCAGAATCTCTACCTGATCCAGGACCCTTAATGAATATATCAACTTTTCTTAGTCCAAGCTCATAAGCTGATTTTACAGCATCTTCAGTTGCTATCTGAGCTGCGAATGGAGTATTTTTTTTAGAGCCTCTGAATCCCATTTTACCAGCAGAAGACCAGGATATTACTTGACCTTTCTCGTTAGTAATTGAGATAATTATATTATTAAATGAACACTTTATGTGGGCCTGCCCATTTTTATTTACAATAACAACTCTTTTCTTCGACTTATCTTTTTTCTTATTCATTATTTAACTGCTTTCTTTTTGTTAGCTACTGTCTTTCTTTTTCCTTTCCTAGTTCTAGAATTATTTTTTGTTTTTTGTCCCCTTACCGGTAGACCTTTTCTATGTCTTAAACCTCTGTAACATCCAATATCTAATAATCTTTTAATATTTAATCTTACCTCTGACTTTAAATCTCCCTCTATTTTAAATTCTTTAGAGATGATATTTCTGATTTTGTTAGACTCCTCCTCAGTCCAGTCTGAGACTTTCTTCTCAACACTGATTCCCGCCTCATTCAAAATTTTTATTGCCGAGCTTCTCCCTAAACCGTATATGTACGTCAAGGCAATTTTACCTCGTTTATTATCTGGAATATCTATACCTGCAATTCTCATAATTATCCTTGCCTCTGTTTAAATCGAGGATTTTTTTTATTAATTACATAAACCTTTCCCTTCCTTCTGATGATCTTACAATCACTACTTCTCTTCTTAACTGATGCTCTAACTTTCATTTTATTTATATCTAAATGTTATCCTAGCCTTTGTTAAATCATAAGGTGACATCTCAAGCTTTACTTTATCACCTGGCAAGAGTCTGATGTAAAACATCCTCATTTTACCAGAAATATGAGCGGTCACAATATGTCCATTGTCTAATTTAACTCTAAACATTGCATTAGATAAAGCTTCAGTGACTACACCGTCTTGTACTATTGCTTTTTGTTTAGCCATAATTAAACACTTCTTCCTTTAATTTTACCTGATTTCATCATTCCATCGTAATGCCTCATCAGTAAATAACTTTCAATCTGCTGTAGAGTATCCAATATGACACCTACCATAATTAACAGAGACGTCCCACCGTAAAACTGGGCGAAACTCTGGTTAATACCAAACATCATTGCAAATGCTGGTAAAATAGCCACTACAGCTAAAAGAATTGAGCCCGGAAGTGTAATTCTGTCCATCACATTTGATATAAAATCAGATGTTTCAGGACCAGGCTTAATTCCTGGAATAAATCCATTGTTTCTTTTCATATCATCAGCCATTTTATTTGGGTTCACGGTAATTGCAGTGTAAAAAAAGGTAAATGCAATTATCAATACTGCAAATGTCACGTTATACAGCCAAGACTGCATGTTTGAAAAAGAGGTTGCAATATATTGAAAAAAATCTGAATTTTCTGCAAACTGTAGACCAATTATAGCGGGCAAAAACATTAGAGCTTGCGCAAAAATTATAGGCATAACTCCTGACGAATTTACCTTCAGAGGGAGGTATTGTCTTTTACCACCATAAAGACTACTCCCAACTACTTGCTTTGCATATTGTACTGGTATCCTTCTTATAGCCTGCACTAACATTACTGTAAACATTACAACTAAGAATAAGAAACCAATTTCTATCAGAAAAAATAGAGCCTGATTCATTCCCCTTGACAATGCCTCAGCTACAATACTACCTGGAAAACGTGAAATTATACCTATCATGATGAGCATTGAGATACCGTTTCCAATTCCTTTATCTGTAATTTTTTCACCTAACCACATACAAAAAATTGTACCTGAGGTTAGAATTACAAGGCTCGATATTGTAAAAAGAAACTTATTTTGAACTAATATAGCTTCAGGTGGAATTGTTCCAGATATGTAGGCTGTACTCTGAAACATACATATTATAATTGTTAGATATCTAGTGATTTGTGTCATTTTCTTTCTACCACTATCTCCCTCTTTCTGTAGTTTCTGAAAATATGGCATTGATACACCCAGTAACTGCACAACAATTGAGGCAGAAATGTAGGGCATTATTCCTAATGCAAAAATTGAAGCATTACTAAAAGCACCACCTAAAAAAGTATCTAATAAACCAAAGATTCCACCAGCACTCTGCTGCAGTTTAGAGGGGTCAATTCCTGGAAGCACTACGAAAGAACCAAGCCTAAAAATTACCAAAAAACCTATTGTACTGATAATTCTATCTCTGAGTTCTTCAATAGAGAAAATATTTTTTATGGTATCAATAAGTTTACCCATTAACTAATTTTTTAATTTTTCCTCCATTTTTCTCTATAGCCTTAATAGCAGAAGAAGAGAAATAGTGCGAAGAGATATCAACTTTTGCTGTTAATTTCCCTCTTCCTAATATCTTTATTAAATCTGAATTACGTGCTAATCCATTTTTAATTAAAACTTCTGGAGTAATAGATTTAATCTTAGAAGCATCACAAAGCTTCTGTAATGTGTCAAGATTAATTGGTCTTGTCTCAACTCTATTTGGTGATCTGAATCCAAATTTTGGAACCCTTCTCTGCAGTGGCATCTGTCCACCCTCAAAGCCTGCTTTTCTTGAATATCCAGACCTGGATTGTGCACCGTTATGTCCTCTAGTAGATGTTCCTCCTCTACCTGAACCTTGCCCTCTTGCAATTCTTTTTCCCTTCTTGATAGATCCCTCTGCCGGTTTAAGATTGTGTAGCTTCATTATTTTACTTCTTTAACTTCAATTAAATGATTGACTTTATTAATCATACCTTTTACTTGTGGTGTCAATGTCTTCATTACAGTTTTGTTAATTTTTCCAAGGCCTAGCGCAGATATAGTTCTTTTCTGTCTCAAGGTCTGAGAGATCGTACTCCTAGTCTGGGTAATTTCAACTTTAGTATGTTTTTCTTTAGCCATTGAATATCTTTTTTAAACTTACACCTCTTTGCTTTGCGACTGCTAAAGGATCTCTTAACCTCATTAGTCCATCAAATGTTGCTTTGACGACATTGTGAGGATTGGAAGAACCTTTAGATTTTGCAAGGACATCCTTTATTCCAGCACTTTCCATCACTGCTCGCATTGCACCACCAGCAATTACTCCCGTTCCTTGAGATGCGGGCTTCATGAGGACTAAACCTCCACCATACTTTCCTAGAACTTCATGTGGAATTGTATTTTTATAAACAGGAACATTGATTAAATTTTTCTTCGCATCATCCGTACCTTTTATGATGGCATTCGTGACCTCATTAGCTTTCCCAAGACCGTACCCAACTACTCCATTTTCATTACCCACAACAACTATTGCGGAGAAACTGAATCTTCTACCTCCTTTTACAACCTTTGCCACCCTTTGGATAGAGACAACCTTTTCCTTTAATTCTAAATCACTAGCTTTTATATTATTCATATTTAAAATATTAAACCACCTTCTCTTGCTCCCTCAGCAAAAGATTTAATTTTACCATGATATAAATATCCTCCTCTGTCAAAAAGGACATCCTTTATACCTTTTTTCTTTGCTTTCTCTGCGAGCTTCAAGCCTACTTCTTTAGAGGATTCTATATTGTTTTTACCAAACTTTTTTATCTCGGTAGATGAGCAAGAAACAAGTGTACTACCACTCGAATCATCGATAATCTGTGAGTAGATTGCCTTGTTACTCTTGAAAATAGAGACCCTAGGTCTTTCACCTGTTCCACTTATTGTGGATCTAATGTTTTTTCTAATTTTAAGTCTTCTTTTCTCTTTATTTATACTCATAATATTATAGATTAAGCAGCAGCTGTTTTTCCAACTTTTCTCCTCACATACTCTCCAACAAATTTTATTCCCTTACCCTTATAAGGCTCAACTGGTCTTAAAGATTTTAATTTAGCAGATATCTGGCCAATTAGTTGCTTATCAATACCACTTAGAGTAATAACAGGTGGTTTACCTTTTTCAGTTTCGGTGGAGACTTTAATCTCTTCAGGTACTTGGAAATAAATATTATGTGAAAAGCCTAGTATTAAATTTAGTAGGTTACCTTGATTTGTAGCTTTGTAACCAACACCTACAAGCTCGAGTTTGTGCTCATAACCTTCTGAGACACCATATATGCCATTAAAAATTAAAGCTCTGTATAGCCCGTGTAATGCCTTATGTCTCTTCTGGTTAGATGGTCTAGCAACCGTTAGGGTACTATCCTCAATATTTACTTTAAAATCTGCATCAAATTTTTGATTCAATTCACCCTTTGGACCCTTGATATTAATATTGGCTCCTGTTACGCTGACAGTAACACCATCTGGAATTGAAATTGGGTTTAAACCTACTCTAGACATAATAATTAATTAATAAACATAACATAAAACTTCACCGCCAATTTTTAATTTCCTAGCCTCTTTATCAGTTATAACACCCTGGGATGTAGATAAGATTGCGATGCCAAGACCGTTAATTACCCTTGGTAAGTTATCGAATCCAACATACTTTCTTAGACCTGGCTTACTAACTCTAACAATTTTTTCGATTGCAGATAAATTAGTTCTAGGATTATATTTAAGTGCAATTTTAATTGAACCTTGGGGACCATTATCTTCAAACTTGAAGTTAGTTATAAAGCCCTTTTCATGAAGAACTTTTGTTATTTCTTTCTTAATATTAGATGCAGGGATTTCTACAATCCTTTGATTTGCTTGAATTGCATTTCTAATCCTAGTTAAAAAATCTGCTATAGTATCAGTGTTCATATATCTCTTTTAAAAGCTTGCAAAGCTAATCATTAAAAATAAAAGTTACCAACTTGCTTTTGTTATACCAGGTATCTTGCCTTCAGATGCCATTTTCCTAAATTCAAGCCTAGATATTCCAAACTTTCTCATATAACCTTTAGGTCTGCCTGATAAATTACATCTGTTATGTAATCTAACTGGAGAGGAATTTCTAGGAAGCTTGTCTAATCCTTCCCAATCACCTTTAGCCTTTAGCTCCACACGTTTAGCTGCGAACCTATCTACTAATTTTCTTCGCTTCAAATCTCTAACCTTAACTGCATTCTTTGCCATAATAATTATTTAATTTTTTGAGATAAAAGGCATTCCAAATGCCTTTAATAACTCATAACTTTCTTCGTCAGTACTAGAATCAATAACAATTGTTATATTCATTCCAGTAACCTTATTTATTTTATCAATACTAATCTCAGGAAAAATAATTTGCTCTTTAATACCTAAAGTATAATTACCGTTTCCATCAAATCCTTTACTGCTTAAGCCCCTGAAATCTCTAACTCTGGGTAGAGCAACAGAAATAAGTCTGTCAAGAAACTCATACATCATTTCACCCCTTAAGGTCACTTTTGCACCAATTGGCATATGCTCTCGAAGTTTGAAATTTGAAATTGACTTCTTTGCTTTAGTTGCTACCGCTTTCTGACCAGTAATTAATGTCAGTTCATCAACGCCAGCCTGAACTAACTTCTTATCATTTACTGCAGCCCCTAAACCTTGATTAATAGAAATTTTATTAATCTTTGGAACTTGCATAATAGACTTAAACTGAAGTTTTTCCATCAAATTAGGAACTATTTCTTCATTATACATTTTCTTTAGCCTAGAGGTTGCCATAGTTAGATTACTTTATTAGTTTTTTTTGAAAATCTTTCAATTTTTCCTTCCTTATTTCTTTTCCTATAAATTTTAGTTGGCTTCCCGTCAGATGGATCAACTAGCATAAGATTGCTTATATGTACAGGCGCCTCCTGTTTCTCAATACCTCCCTTTGGATTTTCTGCAGTTGGTTTAATGTGTTTAGTTACAAGATTAAGCCCTTCGACGATAGCTTTATATTTTCCTGGAAAAACTGTTAGAACCTTAGCAGATTTTCCTTTATCATTTCCAGATAAAATATAAACAGTGTCTCCTTTTTTGATATGTATTTTCATCTTTAAATTTTATAGTACCTCGGGTGCTAATGAAACAATTTTCATAAAATTTTTCTCCCTTAGCTCTCTTGCAACTGGTCCAAAAACTCTTGTCCCCTTCAGCTCGTCGTTTTCGCTTAACAGAATAGCAGCATTATCTTCAAACCTTATATAAGAGCCATCTTTCCTTCTTACCTCTTTCTTAGTTCTTACAACAACAGCCCTTGAAACTGAACCTTTTTTAACAGAACCAGATGGTATAGCGTGTTTAACTGTGACAACAATCTTATCACCTACGGATGCGTATCTCTTTTTAGTACCGCCAAGTACTTTTATACATAGTACCTCCTTAGCACCACTGTTATCCGCAACTTTTAATCTACTTTCTTGTTGAATCATATTATTTTACTTTTTCGACTATTTTGGTTAGCCTCCATCTCTTATTTTTACTTAATGGTCTGGTCTCCATTACTCTAACTAAATCACCGATATCGCACTGGTTTTTTTCATCATGAGCAGTTAATTTAGATGACTTTTTTACAAACTTTCCGTAGATAGGATGCTTAACCTTCCTTAAAACCTCGACGGTTATAGTTTTATCCATTTTATTACTTGTTACGATACCTTCTCTTTGCTTTCTTAAATTTCTTTTCATTTTATTTAGCCTTTAATGCCTTATTGCTTATTTCAGTCTTAATTCTTGCAACAAATCTTCTTGCAACTTTAATTCTCATAGGATTTTCAATAGGAGTAGCAGCATGTGAAAATATTAGTTTTTCGAGGTTTTCCTTCTCTACAACTAACTTTTTTTGTAGCTCTTCTATCGATAATGCTCTAAGTTCTGAATTTTTCATATTTATTCTACGTAATCTCTCCTTATTACAAATTTTGTTCTAACAGGTAATTTCTGAGCTGCAAGCCTCAATGCTTCCTTAGCTACATCTGATGTAACTCCACCTGCTTCAAACATTATTGTGCCTGGCTTTACAACAGCAACCCAATACTCAGGGGCACCTTTCCCTTTACCCATCCTCACTTCAGCTGGTTTTTTTGTGACAGGTTTATCTGGGAAAATTCTTATCCACACCTGACCCTCTCTTTTCATTTTTCTGGTTACCGCAATCCTTGCTGCCTCAATTTGTCGAGATGTAATCCAACCGGCTTCCAATGACTTAATACCAAAAGATCCAAAATTAATTGTATGCCCTCTTTGGGCGATGCCTTTCACTCTACCTTTTTGTTTTTTTCTAAATTTTGTTCTTTTAGGTTGTAACATAATGATCTATTAGTTAAGCTTTGAAACTATTTTTACTTCCAACATTTAGAGATAAACTCCTCTTACCAACAACTTCTCCTTTGTAGACCCAGACCTTGACACCTATCTTACCATATATAGTCTGAGACTCACATATAGCGTAATCGATATCTGCCCTGATTGTATGGAGCGGGGTTCTACCTTCTTTATATTGTTCTGACCTTGCCATTTCAGCTCCTCCTATTCTACCTGATACTTTTACTTTAATTCCTTTTGCTCCAACTCTCATTGCTGACGCTATTGCTTGTTTCATAGCCCGTCTATGTGAGATCCTTGCTCGTAACTGCTGAGCAATAGAATCACCTATAAGTTTTGCGTCTATTTCGGGCCTTTTAATTTCAAAAATATTGATTTGGATATCCTTACCTGTTAGTTTTTTTAATTCATTTTTTAACTTATCAACCTCAGATCCACCCTTACCAATAATAATACCAGGTCTTGCGGTATGGATTGTTATCTCGAGAAGTTTCATAGTTCTCTCAATAACAACCTTGGAGATTCCACCTCTAGGTATTCTTAAATTAATATAGTTCCTTATCTTATGGTCCTCTACGATTTTGTCAGAGAAATCTTTACCACCATACCAGCTGGATTCCCAACCCTTAATAATGCCTAGCCTTAGCCCCGTTGGATTAATCTTTTGCCCCATCTTTTTTATTTTCTTTAATTAAACTATCTAGAACGATTGTAACATGATTTGATCTTTTTCTAATCCTGTGAGCTCTGCCCTGTGGAGCAGGTCTCAACCTTTTAATCATCCTACCACCGTTAACAAAAATTTCTTTGATAAATAAGTCGGCTTCCTCAATTTTTTTATCCTTATTCTTTTCTTGCCAATTTGATATCGCAGAAAGAAGGAGCTTCTCTAATCTCTTAGAACCAATTTTAGAATCAAATTTAAGAGTGTTGAGAGCTAAATCTACTCCCATTCCTCTTATTAGATCAGCAATTAATCTCATCTTTCTAGGAGAGGTAGGGACATTATTTAGTTTAGCAATTGCTTCCATTATTTATTCTTTTTATTTACGTGACCCCTAAAATTCCTTGTAGGCGAAAACTCACCTAACTTATGACCAACCATGTTTTCTGTTACAAAGACAGGGATAAATTTATTTCCGTTGTGAACAGCAAATGTATGACCAACAAAATCAGGAGAGATCATAGATCTTCTTGACCATGTTTTGATAACACCCTTGTTACCACTCTCATTTGCGACTTCAATCTTTTTTCTTAATCTAAAATCAATATATGGTCCTTTTTTTAATGATCTTGCCATAACTTATTTTCTCTTTTTAATAATTAATTTATCAGAATATTTATTCTTTTTTCTTGTCTTTAAGCCTTTACTATATAGCCCATTTCTTGATCTGGGATGTCCTCCAGAAGCTTTACCTTCTCCACCTCCCATGGGATGATCAACTGGATTCATTGCTACTGCTCTAACTCTAGGTCTTCTCCCTAACCACCTATTTCTCCCTGCTTTCCCTAGCCTGGTATTCATATGGTTTGAATTAGATACTGCACCGATAGTAGCTCTACATGTTAGTAATACAAGTCTCATTTCTCCAGAAGGGAGTTTTAATGTAGCATATTTTCCTTCTTTCGCAACAAGTTGAACAAATGAACCGGCACTTCTAGCAAGTGCTGCACCTTTATTAGGAAATAATTCTACATTATGGACAATTGTTCCAAGAGGTATGTTTTCAAGCGGTAGACAGTTACCTACTTCAATAGGCGATGAAGCACCGGAGAAAACATTTTGACCAACTTTAAGTCCGTTAGGTGCGATAATGTAACTCTTTACTCCATCTAGATATGAGATAAGTGCAATATTAGCAGACCTATTTGGATCATATTCTATCGACTTAACTGTTGCCTTAATATCATCTCTTACTCTTTTAAAATCGATTACTCTTATCTTTCTTTTATGTCCTCCACCTACATTTCTGACCGTCATTTTCCCACTACTATTCCTTCCACCTGATTTTTTTAAAGTAACAAGTAAGGACTTTTCTGGAGAGGAAGTAGTTATCTCATCAAAACTTGGAGCAATTCTGAATCTGAGTCCTGGGGTAACGGGTTTAATTTTCTTTGACATTATCTATAATTTATATTTGAGAGTAAAAATCAATAAACTCCCCATCTTTTAATTGAACAATTGCTTTTTTATACGACGGCTTTCTTCCAGAAACTATTCCTGTTTTTGTGAATTTTGATACTGACTTCCCGAGCACATTTATTGTGTTTACACTAACTACATTAACATCATAAGTTTTTTCTACAGCTTTTTTGACCTGTACCTTGTTAGCTCTCTTGTCAACAATAAAGGAAAATTTACCCTTATCATTAGATGCGGTGGCCTTTTCTGTTAATATGGGTTTTATAAGTATAGCCATTTTATTTAAAAATATCGTTAAGTTTTTTTATTGATGCCTCATCAAAAAATACACTGTCGGCATTCACAATATCATAGGTATTGATATCATCTATATTCTTGACAACAGCATTTCTTAAATTATTTGAAGATAGAACAACGTTCTCATTTATTTCAGCTGTAAAAAGAACTGTCTTCTTATCATTTTGAGAAAAGTTAGAAAGGAATCCAACAAAATCCTTAGTCTTTGGAGCCTTCATATCTATGTTATCTATGACATAAACGGACTTTTCGCTAGCCTTGAAGGATAGTGCTGACTTTCTAGCTAAATCCTTAACTTTCTTATTAATTTTATTTTTATATTCTCTAGGCTCAGGTCCAAAAATTTGACCTCCTCCCTTGAAAAGAGGCGATTTGATGCTACCAGCCCTTGCTGTTCCAGTACCTTTTTGTTTTTTAATTTTTCTGGTGGACCCTGTGATTTCTGACCTCCCTTTTACCTTGCTGTTTCCTTGTCTCTGGTTTGCTAAATAGCTTTTAACATCAAGATAGATTGCGTGTTCATTGGGTTTTATAGAAAAAATATTGTCTGACAATGTAATTTTTTTACTACTTGATTTCCCTGAAATTTTATTAATATCTATTTTCATCAGTGTTAATTTGATAGAACAACGTAAGAGTCCTTAGATCCAGGGACAGAACCCCCAACATATATTAAGTTATCCTTTTGATTAATTTTTAAAATTCTGAGATTTTGCATAGTTACTTTCTGACCACCTGTTCTACCTGCCATTCTCATACCCTTAAATACTCTTGAAGGAGTAGATCCAGCACCAATAGACCCAGGGGCCCTATTCCTATTGTGTTGTCCGTGAGTATTCTGCCCAACACCGCCAAAATTATGTCTCTTTACTACACCTTGAAAACCTTTTCCCTTTGAAATTGATGTCACGTCAAGGAACTCATTTTCATTAAAAACATCGTCAATGTTTATTTCCATTCCAAGTTTAACTTTTGAATCAAACTCTCTTCTAAAGTTTCTAAATTCAACAATTTTTCTTTTAGGATCAACATTAGATGATGAGAAGTGTCCTTTAATAGATTTAGTAACTTTTTTTGATTTAAGTTCATCAAATGATAGCTGGATGGCACGATAACCATCTTTATCTCTATCCTTTATTTGTGTGACAAAGCATGGACCTGCCTTGATCACAGTACAACCTACACTCCTACCCTCAGAGTCAAAGAGGCTAGTCATTCCCAATTTTTTGCCAATAATTCCAGACATAAGTGTTAATTAGTATTTAATTTTCTACACAAAAATGTGTGCAAAGATAACAATTTAAGCTCTCTGTTCAAATAATAGAAAACTTATTTTTTATTAAAAAAAATAAAAAAAAACTTAATTCTTAATAATGATTTTCTTGATCTCTAGTAATTTATCCCCTTCATTTATTACTAAGAAAAAAAGACCAGATTTTAATGAATTTATCTCAATTTCCTCATAAATATTTTTTAGATAATTCTTACTCCATCTGTAAATAATATTACCATATAAATCAACTATTTTATAGTGTACAATATCATCAGGCACATAATTAGATTTTATCTTTATAAATCTATCTGCAGGGTTTGGGAAAACATTGATTCTTATATCATCTTTTTCGATACCTAGGACTGTTCCTTCAAATGATTCAAATAAAATCCAATTTAAATTGAACGGTGTTTTTTTGAAGAATACTCTAATTTTCTTATCTCCAGATTCGAGATTAATTTTTGGAAAATCTTTAAATGTTACCCAATCCTGCCAACCATTTGTAGCAGGGAATGACACAGTATGCAACTCTTTACTAACTGAGTCCTCAAGAAGCTGTAACATTATTGTTCCACCTTTAGCATAGTCCTGACTTCCATCAGATGCTACTCTATAGCTTAAATCATATAAACCAGCTTTAGTGACATTTATTATGTAGTCAACATAATCAGCAGAATCTAAATAACCAATATTCTGACCTCCTCCCTCATCCTCGGTCATTTCAAGAGATATACCTTTTTGGAAGATAAAGTCTTCAGCCTGAATGTAACCAGGAACTGGGATCCCAACAGAAACAGAATCATCAAACGCAAACCAATTCAGATTAAAAGGCCCCGATAGGATTTTAAGGCGTATCTGATAATCCCCAGAATCTAAATTTAAAGCTTTACTAGTATTTTCCCAATCTTGCCAACCATTAGTCGATGGAATTAAAACATTCTGTAGAAAATTAAAAGAATTTGTTTTCTGATCATATATACTTAATTCTATCTGACCACCCGACGACCAATTTGGATCAGCTGCCGCCCTGTATGTAACATTATATGTACCTGAATTCTTTACAGAAATATAATAATCAGCAAAATCTCCGTTATCAAGACTACCAATATTCTGTCCTCCACCCTGATCTGTTGTATTTTCTAGTTCCATTCCCTTCTGAAAGAAAAAATACTCAGCTTGAATTTTTCCAGGAATATCATGTACAAAAGAGATATTATTATCAACTAATTTATCCTTGAAGCTAAATAAGAATTTATTGTCAGTAGATTTAACAGCATTACCATCATATGATACTGTGATAATATCTGTAGGTTGAATATTATTACCTAGTTCTATAATTAAAGACCTTGGAGAATCTGAAAAAGAAATGTCATTTATTGTGGTTTCAACTTCATTGATATAAACCTTGAAATCAGATATAATCAAGTTGACTGAAGTACTTAGATTTTTATTAGTGTTTATAACAATCTTGTTCTCTTCATCAGTGTAGGAACCAACGTACTTAGTTTCTGCCAATGAGATATCACCTAAACGCTCGAACTCAAAAGAACCTAAATTAAATGTACCTCTGTCGACATAGAAAATAAAGTTTTTATCAGAGGAATTTATAACTAATGAATCGACCATGACATAATCCCAATTTTCCCATGATTCAGTTTTTATGACATCTATCATATCTGTGACCTGGTTATCATTAATTTTAAAATAAAATCTTCCATCATCATCTTCTGTTGCGACCCTTACCTTGACATTATATAACCCCTCTTCTACTAAAGAGAAAGAGTATTTCATCCATTCATCTCTCTCTATCCACCCAATATTATAACCATTTGAGAGTGAATCATTATTAATCTGAATATCTACGTTATCATTTCTATATGCCCATCCATTATTCCAAGGAGAGAACTCTCCTCCGTAATTTGCCTCTGATCCAGCATCATAATATGCCCTACCCATAATACCCATATCAAAGTCTGATGCAAAAATTTTCCCTGGTATATCATTGTCATTAAATTGTTTAGTTTCAGAAGAAAAAGGTTGTCTAAACATTGCGTCTATGATATCTTTATGATAGAAACAATTTTCTAATTTAATATCCTCAGTAAGTTGCTTTAGACCTTCTATCGCATCCTCCCTTGATGGTATAGTATCTCCACCGTTCCAATAATCCACAATGGCCCGAAATTTATCATTATAGTTTATCGATAGGGGAGGTTGAATTGCTCCGATTCGTTTAAGAGGCCACCAAGCCCAACCAATACCATTTTCTTCAAATACTTTAACAGCATCTCTATACCAAAAATTCGAGTTTTCGCCAGTTTCACCAATAAAGAGCGGGACATTAAGTGAATCTCTTAACGGTAACATCCAATCAAGATATCCCTGGTCAACAGGAGACCAGTACTTGTGTGGACTATAAACAAAATTATCATCCCATGGTGGAGTAAGACCAGTAAAATCATTTGCAAACCAATTTCCTTCAATAAATAAAATGTGATTATCGCCCTCTGCTCTTATAGCATCAGTTATCTCGCCATAAAGATCTCTCAAGAGTTTTCCCTCTGGTATATCCCAATTTGGTTCATTAATTAAATCGTAACCAGCAATCCATTCCTCATCTTTATACCTCTGTGCTATTCTTTTCCACAAACCTACAGTCTTTCGCTGGTTATAAACACTTTCCCAGAGAGAGGGTTTAGATGGATCATAATCTGATATATCTGCATTATACCCCTGTCCACCAGGAGCAGCATGAAGATCAATCATTAAATAAACCTCATTCTGTTTACACCAACTCAACAAAGAATCAAGTAACTGATACCCCTTCTCTTTCTCAGTGTAGGCAAAGGGATAGGGCTCGTTCTGAATGGGTTCAGTAAATAAATTATAGTGAATAGGGACCCTTACAAGGTTAAATCCCCATTGTTTCATTGAATCTATATCTATTTTTCTAACATGATTTGAGAGCCAATTATCATAAAAGATATCTGTTTCTTGAGGACCAATTAACTCAGTAAGTTTATCTCTAATCTGGTACTGGGTAGAAGAGAAACCACCTGGTGCCATCATATAGCCCTCTTGTACCATCCAGCCACCGAGTCCCATTCCTCTGAGAATTATAGTATCACCCATCTCATTTACAATCGACTTACCAGAAGTACTTAAAAAATTTTGAGGAAAGGATGAAAAGCTAATTAAAAATAGTAATGAAATGTAACTAATTAGTCTATTCATATGCATCACGAATTAAATGCATTATAGATAAAATTCAAAAATAATTAAACTTTAATTTCGACGTCAACACCACTTGGCAATTCAAGTTTCATAAGTGCGTCAACAGTCTGACTACTATTAGAGTAAATATCTAGTAGTCTTTTGTAAGTACAGAGTTTGAACTGCTCTCTAGACGTCTTATTTACATGAGGAGATCTCAAAACAGTAAAAATTTCTTTTCTTGTTGGTAAAGGTATTGGACCACTTACAATCGCTCCAGTAGTCTTTACTGCCTTAACTATTTTATCTGAACTCTTATCAACTAAGTTATAGTCAAATGATTTAAGTTTAATTCTTATTTTTTGAGCCATAATTTTAATTTAGTTCGCCGTTACTTTTAGAGATTATACCTTCTGCAATATTCTTAGGTACACTTGTATAATGTGCGAAGGTTAAAGATGCTGAAGCTCTACCTGAACTTAAAGTTCTTAAATCAGTAACATATCCAAAAAGTTCTGATAAAGGCACATCTGCCTTAATAATTTGAGAATTACCTTTCATATCCATACCTTTCATTATCCCTCTTCTTTTATTTAAGTCACCAGTGACACCGCCTGTGAATTCATCAGGGGTTGTAACTTCAACTGACATAATGGGCTCCATAAGAACTGGATTAGCTTTCTTAGCAGCAGCTTTAAATGCAATACCTGCAGCTAACTCAAAAGAAAGCGAATCTGAATCGACATCATGGAAGGAACCATCATATAACCTTACTTTCATAGACTGAATTGGGAAACCAGCAAGAGGACCATTCTCCATTGCGTTTTTAAATCCTTTTTCGACTGCTGGAATAAACTCTCTAGGTATCTTACCTCCAACGATTTGATTTACAAACTGTAGACCTTCCCCCTCAGCATCCTCATCTCTAGGACCTATTTCAAATACAATATCAGCAAACTTACCTCTACCACCAGATTGTTTTTTATAGACCTCTTGGTGGTTTGTAGAGTTTAGTATTGATTCTTTGTAAGCTACCTGAGGAGCACCTTGATTAATTTCAACTTTAAATTCTCTTTTTAGTCTATCAATAATAATCTCAAGGTGAAGTTCCCCCATACCTCTAAGTACTGTCTGACCAGTTTCCTCATCAGTATTAACTCTGAGAGTAGGGTCCTCCTCAACAAGTTTACTTACTGCCATACCTAACTTATCAACATCAGCTTGCTGTTTTGGCTCAATGGCATAACCAATCACTGGATCAGGGAAAGACATAGATTCAAGAACTATCTTAGACTTCTCGTCTGAGAGTGTATCACCCGTCTTGATATCTTTAAATCCGACACCAGCACAGATATCACCGGCTACAACTTTCTTAATAGGGTTTTGCTTATTAGAATGCATCTGCATCAACCTAGAAATCCTTTCCTTTTTACTATTTCTATTATTAAAGATATATGATCCAGCATCTAGAGAGCCTGAATAAACTCTAAAAAAACATAACCTCCCAACAAAAGGATCTGTCGCAATTTTAAAAGCAAGAGCAGCAAAAGGCTCATCATTATCAGGTTTTCTTGTAATCTCTTGGTCATTATCAGGGTCTGTACCACTAACCGGAGGTAAATCAAGCGGAGAGGGAAGATACGAGCATACAGCATCAAGAAGTGCTTGGACTCCTTTGTTTTTAAATGCAGATCCACACATAACTGGTGAAAATGACATATCAATAACTGCTTTTCTGATAGCAGCCATCATCTCCTCTTTTGTAATAGAATCAGGATCTTCAAAAAACTTTTCAAGCAAATTATCATCGTATTCAGCAACATTTTCTACTAAGTTCTGTCTCCACTCATCAACAGTTTCTTTTAAGTTATCAGGTATATCAACAACTTCATAGGTCATACCCATATCAGATTCATTCCAGACAATTGCCTCCTTTGTAATGAGATCAACCACACCTTTAAAATTTTCTTCAGCACCAATTGGGATTTGCAAAGGTACTGGTTTAGCGTTAAGCTTGTCTTTTATTTCATTAACAACATTAAGAAAATCAGCACCTGCCCTATCCATTTTGTTGACAAAACAAATTCTTGGTACCTTATATTTATCAGCCTGTCTCCACACAGTCTCAGATTGTGGCTCAACTCCAGAAACCGCACAAAATAAAGCTACAGCTCCGTCTAACACTCTAAGTGACCTCTCAACCTCCACAGTAAAGTCAACGTGTCCGGGTGTATCGATTATATTAACTCTAAAGTCATTAGTATTATCGACTAACTTTCCCTGCTGAGTTGGATATTTCCAGAATGTAGTTGTTGCAGCAGATGTAATGGTAATACCTCTTTCCTGCTCTTGCTCCATCCAGTCCATTGTAGCAGCACCATCATGTACCTCACCAATCTTATGACTAAGTCCTGTATAATAGAGAATCCTTTCTGTAGTTGTTGTTTTCCCAGCATCAATGTGTGCCATGATACCAATATTTCTTAGAAAACTTAAATCCTTAATCTCGGCCATTATTTATATATTAAAATCTAAAGTGTGAAAAGGCTTTGTTTGCTTCAGCCATTCTATGTGTATCATCCTTCTTTTTTACTGCACCGCCCTCACCCTTCGAGGCTGCAATAATCTCATTAGCCAATCTATCAACCATTGACTTCTCATTTCTACTTCTTGCATACTGAATTAACCATTTTTGACTTAAGGTAATTTTCCTTGATGGCCTTACCTCAATTGGAACCTGAAAATTTGCACCCCCAATTCTTCTACTTTTAACTTCAACTGATGGCATGACATTATTTAAGGCCTTTTTCCATACATCTAAACCCTTTTCCTTTGTCTTCTCCTCAACAATCTTTAGAGAATCATAGAAAATAGAATATGAAATACTTTTCTTCCCATCATACATTAAATTATTGACAAACTGTGTTACAAGTGTATCCTTGAAGATTGGGTCAGGCAAAAAATATCTTTTCTTAGGCTTAGACTTTCTCATTGATTACTTCTTTTCCTTTGGCTTCTTAGCTCCGTATTTGGATCTTCTTTGAGTCCTATCATCGACTCCACCAGTATCAAGTGTACCCCTGATAACATGGTATCTAACACCTGGTAGATCTTTTACTCTACCACCTCTGATAAGTACTATAGAATGTTCTTGCAAATTGTGCCCCTCGCCTGGAATGTATGCATTTACTTCTTTGCCATGAGATAGTCTTACTCTTGCGACCTTTCTCATAGCTGAATTTGGCTTCTTTGGAGTGGTTGTATAGACTCTAGTACATACACCTCTTTTTTGAGGACAAGAGTCTAAAGCTGGAGATTTTGACTTAGATTTAAGTTTCTTTCTTCCTTTTCGTACAAGTTGTTGTATAGTTGGCATGTTATTAATTTAATGCGTCGCAAAAATAGAAATTCATTTGTCTTTAACAAAATTTTTTAAATCTTTATAAATATCTATTTTCATTTATTTGATTGACTATTTATATCCATTGGAAACTTTGGCAATTCATTAAAATCCTTAATCTCCTCATATTTTTGCTCGTACTTAGAAATATTATCGCTTAAGGCAATAGAGAACTTCTTAGCATGCTCAGGTGTTATAATAATTCTTGAATTTACTTTTGCCTTTGGTACACCAGGCATAAGTTGAATAAAATCAATTACAAATTCACTACTTGAATGAGCTATCATGGCAAGATTAGCGTATTTGCCCTTTGAAATCTCGTCGGACAGCTCAATATTTATTTGATTTTGTTTCTGATTCATTCTTGATCTTGCTTTTTCTCTTCTAAAACATCCTGATTAACAGCTGATTCATCTAATATTATCTCATCAGATTTCATCATTAGCTCGTCGTATTCTTTCTCAGATCCAACAATCATATCTCCATACTCCCTTAGACCAGTTCCTGCAGGAATAAGGTGTCCAACTATTACATTTTCTTTAAGACCTCTCAAATCATCGACCTTACCTCTAATCGATGCCTCACTTAAAACTTTAGTAGTTTCCTGGAACGAAGCTGCAGAAATGAAACTTTCAGTACCCAGAGAAGCTCTAGTAATACCTTGAAGAGATGGCCTAGATACCGCAGCATCTGCACTTCTCACTTCGATTATACTTTTGTCATTTCTCCTTAAAATAGAGTTTTCATCTCTAAGATCTCTGGAGGTTATGATTTCACCCTCTCTAAATTTTGTAGAATCACCAGGGTTAAGTATTACCTTTTTCTCAAATATAGCATCGTTGACATTCTTAAATACAAGCTTGTCAACTTTCTCATCCTGTAAGAAATTAGTATCTCCAGGATCAACAATAATAACTTTTTGCATCATCTGCCTAACAATGACTTCGATATGCTTATCATTTATTTTCACACCCTGAAGTCTGTAGACTTCCTGAATCTCATTAACCAAGTAATCCTGAACCTTTGTAGGTCCCTTGATTGATAATATATCAGCAGGAGTAATAGCACCATCAGAAAGTGGAGAACCTGCCTTTACATAGTCATTATCTTGTACCAAAATGTGCTTCGATAGAGAAACTAAGTACTTCTTCTTTGTACCATCTTTTGATTCGATAAAGATCTCTCTATTTCCTCTTTTGATACCACCATATGTAACTACACCATCAATTTCACTTACCACTGCTGGGTTTGAAGGATTTCTAGCTTCAAATAACTCAGTCACCCTAGGTAATCCACCTGTGATATCTCTCGACTGGCCAATCATTCTTGGAATTTTAGAGAGTATTGTACCAGGAGCTACAGAACCACCTTTATCTACAGAAAGGTGTGCACCAACAGGTATATTATAGGATTTGTCTCCATCCTTTGATTTTACTACAATAGCTGGATTTTTAGTCTTATCTCTACATTCGATAATTACTTTTTCCTTGTGTCCAGTCTGTTCATCAAATTCCTCTTTAAATGTTACCCCCTCTTCAATAGACTCATAATCAACCTTGCCCTTAAGCTCTGATAAAATTACTGCATTATAAGGATCCCAATTACATAAGACATCTCCCTTGGATATTTTTTGTCCGTCTTTCACTTGAAGGTATGACCCATAAGGAACGTTATTTGAAATAAGTGTTACACCTTTACTGTCGTCAATTCTAATCTCACCACTCCTAGCCATAACAACTTCAACTTTCTTACCTTCACTATCCTTAGATGATACTGACCTTATACCGTCAAAAACAATTTTACCATCAAACTTAGCTTTGATATTTGCATCTATAGCAATATTAGATGCAGTTCCACCAACATGAAATGTTCTAAGTGTTAATTGAGTACCGGGTTCCCCAATTGATTGGGCTGCAATCACACCGACTGCTTCACCAACATTTACCATCTTTCCATTAGCTAAGTTTCTGCCATAACACTTAGCACAAGCACCTCTGGTAGTCTCACATGTAAGGACTGATCTTATTTCAATTTCCTCGATACTAGTCTGATCAATTTGATTCGCAATTTCTTCATTAATCTCCTCACCGGACTCAATAATTAATTTAGTAGTTATAGGGTCATACACATCGTGAACAGTTACCCTACCTAATATTCTCTCTGACAGTGGCTCAACAATATCCTCATTATCTTTTAAAGCACTGATTGTGACTCCTCTTAAAGTACCACAATCTACCTCATTTATTATAACATCTTGAGCAACATCGACTAACCTTCTTGTTAGATAACCAGCATCCGCTGTCTTTAAAGCAGTATCTGCAAGGCCTTTCCTAGCACCATGAGTAGAAATGAAATATTCAATAACATCTAAACCTTCTTTAAAATTAGAAAGAATAGGGTTTTCAATGATTTCACCTACTGATCCTGAAAGGTTTTTCTGTGGTTTTGCCATTAAACCTCTCATTCCACCAAGCTGTCTAATCTGTTCTCTAGATCCTCTTGCACCAGAGTCCATCATCATGTAAATAGGATTAAATCCTTGCTCATTATCTTCTAACTGGTTCATAAGGGTTGTAGTGAGTCTTGTATTAGCCCTTGTCCATATATCAATAACCTGATTATATCTTTCATTATCTGTAATCAATCCCATATAATAATTATCCCAAACTGACTTGACTTCCTTCTTTGCAGAGTCAACAAGTGATTGCTTTGCATCGGGAATTTGAATATCACCAAGGCCCATTGATAAACCACCTTCATAAGCCATATTAAAACCTAATTCTTTAATGTCATCAAGGAAATTAGCAGTTCTAGCTATGCCGCAAACTTTATAGACAATTGATATTATTTGTTGTAACTTTTTCTTAGTTAAAAGTTCATCTATATAACCAACTTCGTCTGGAATCAAATTATTGAAAAGTACTCTTCCAGCAACTGTATCAATAACCTTATTCTCCAGAACTCCCTCTGAAGTTCTTACATTAGTTCTAAGTTTAATTAAGGCATTTTTATCAAGTTTTCCTTCATTGAGAGCAATAACTACCTCTCTCTGTGAGGAAAAAGTTAAGCCTTCCCCTACAAGTGGATGGTCTTTAGTTGATTTTCTTCCTTTAGAGACGTAGTATAACCCTAAAACCATATCCTGAGAAGGTACAGTGATAGGAGCACCATTTGCAGGATTTAATATGTTGTTTGATCCAAGCATTAGAAGCGAAGCCTCAACAATTGCATCATGACCAAGTGGAACATGAACGGCCATCTGATCACCATCAAAGTCTGCATTAAAAGCAGTACACGAAAGTGGATGCAATTCAATTGCCTTTCCTTCAATTAGTTTAGGCTGGAACGCTTGGATTCCTAGTCTGTGTAGAGTTGGTGCTCTGTTAAGTAATACAGGGTGTCCAACTAAAACATTTTCTAAGATATCCCAAATTACTGGCTCCTTTTTATCAACAAGTTTTTTAGCTGATTTTACTGTCTTTACAATACCTCTTTCTATCAACTTCCTTATAATGAAAGGCTTAAATAATTCAGCAGCCATATCCTTTGGTAAACCACACTCATGCATTTTTAACTTAGGACCAACTACAATTACTGATCTTCCAGAATAATCAACTCTTTTACCAAGGAGATTTTGCCTAAACCTTCCTTGTTTACCTTTTAACATATCGGTAAGAGATTTGAGAGATCTGTTTCCGTCAGACCTTACAGCATTAATCCTTCTTGAATTATCAAATAGAGAATCTACAGACTCTTGAAGCATTCTCTTCTCATTTCTTAAAATTACTTCTGGGGCCCTAATCTCTAAAAGTCTCTTAAGCCTATTATTTCTTATTATAACTCTCCTGTAGAGATCATTTAAATCTGATGTTGCGAATCTACCACCATCTAGAGGAACTAAAGGCCTCAACTCAGGAGGTATTACTGGAATCATCTTAACAATCATCCATTCTGGTTTGTTATCTATATTTTCTCTCGAATCTCTAAAAGACTCGATAACTCTTAATCTTTTTAAAGCTTCTGCTTTTCTTTGTTGAGAAGTCTCATTTGCTGCCTTATACCTCAAGTCAACAGATAAAGTATCTAGGTCAATTTGAGATAATAATTCACTAATCGATTCAGCCCCCATTTTTGCAATGAACTTGTTAGGGTCATCATTTGGAAGCATGTAATTATCCTTAGGAAGTGAATCAACAATATTTAGATATTCCTCCTCTGTAAGGAGATCCATTTTCTGACATCCATCTTCTTCCTTTACACCAGGGTTAATAACGACATATCTTTCATAATAGACAATTTGATTTAATTTTTTTGCAGGGATTCCAAGCATGTATCCTATTTTATTTGGTAATGTTCTGAAATACCAAATATGAGCAACAGGAACTACTAATTCAATATGTCCCATTCTTTCTCTTCTAACCTTCTTTTCTGTTACTTCAACACCACATCTATCACATATTATACCCTTGTATCTTATCCTCTTATATTTCCCACAATGGCACTCCCAATCTTTGACTGGGCCAAATGTTCTTTCACAAAACAAACCACCCATTTCAGGTTTGAATGTTCTGTAATTAATTGTTTCAGGAGCTGTAACCTCCCCAAAAGACTTTTCAAGGATAGATTCCGGAGAAGCTAAACTTACAATGATTTTTGAGAAGTCACTTGATTTATTTGTTCTGTTAGATATCATATATAATATATTATAATTTTATTTCATTGTTATTTCTAAAGCTAAACCTCTTAGCTCATGTATCAATACATTAAATGATTCAGGAATACCAGGGGTTTGCATATTTTCACCTTTTACTATGGCCTCATAAGCCTTAGCTCTACCTATAATATCGTCAGATTTTATAGTTAATATTTCTTGTAGAACATGCGAGGCACCAAAGGCTTCGAGAGCCCACACCTCCATCTCACCAAACCTCTGCCCACCAAATTGAGCTTTACCACCTAACGGTTGCTGAGTAATTAAAGAATAAGGTCCGATTGATCTTGAATGCATCTTATCATCAACCAAATGACCGAGTTTAAGCATGTAAATTACACCAACAGTCACAGGCTGGTCAAATTTCTTTCCTGTAGAACCATCAAATAAAAACGTTCGACCAAAAGATGGAAGTTTTGCCTGAATTAATTCTTTACTAACTTCATCAGCTGTTGCCCCATCAAATATAGGGGTTCTATATTTTTTGTCGAGTACTAGACCAGCCCAACCTAAAGCCGTCTCATACAACTGACCGATATTCATCCTTGAAGGTACACCCAAAGGATTAAGAACTATATCTACTGTAGATCCATCTTCAAGAAATGGCATATCTTCTTCTTTAACGATTCTGGCAACAACACCCTTATTTCCGTGTCTACCAGCCATCTTATCCCCAACTTTTAATTTTCTCTTCTTCGCTACATACACTTTAGCCATCTGAACAATACCCGGAGCTAATTCATCTCCAACCTCTAAAGAAAACTTTTCTTTTTTAAAGTTTGAAGCTAGGTCGTTTCTCTTAATTACATAATTTTTAACTGCCCTGGATACAGAGTCATTTACCTTTTTATCATCAGTCCACTCCTCTAAAACGACATCTTGAATTAGACTAGATTCTTCTGGAACATTTAAGCTATTAATATCATAGTAAATATTTTTCTTCGGAAATAATTTATCTTCAATCAGCTTCCTTGAAAATTTAACTCCGCCTTTTATAAGCTCATCGCCATACTTATGGCTTACACCATTACATTTCTTATTTTTCAAGAGTTTATCAAATTTATCGACCAATCTTGATTTAAGATCTAATAATGACTTACTATAATCAGACTTTAAAAGTTCAGTTTGTTGTTTAGCTAATTTTTTTGAGTCTTTATCTTTTTTCTGCCTTGTAAATAATTTTGTATCTACTACCACACCATTTAGTGATGGTGTAGATTTTAAAGATGCATCTTTGACATCACCTGCTTTATCACCAAATATTGCACGAAGAAGCCTTTCCTCCGGTGTTGGGTCACTTTCACCCTTAGGTGTTATTTTACCAATTAGAATATCTCCTTCTTTAACTTTAGCACCAACTCTAATAAGACCATTTTCATCTAAATCTCTAATTGCATCATCGCTGACATTTGGAATCTCATTTGTAAACTCCTCTTCTCCTCTTTTTGTATCTCGAACCTCCAACTTAAATTCCTCAATATGAAGTGAAGTGAATACATCTTCCTTTACAACCTTCTCAGATATGACAATTGCATCTTCAAAATTGTAACCTTTCCATGGCATGAATGCAACTTTAAGGTTTCTTCCAAGTGCTAGCTCCCCGTCCTGAGTGGCAAACCCTTCACATATAACTTGTCCTTTCTTGACTTTTTCTCCTAGTTTTACTGTAGGCACAAGGTTAATACATGTATCTTGATTAGTTCTCCTAAATTTAATTAAACTATATGTCTTAGATTCCTCATCAAATGAAACCAATTTTTCGTTTGTATCAAGATCGTATTTAATTTCAATTTTATTTGCATCAACATAGATTACTGTTCCCTTTCCTTCAGCAACTATTGTAGACCTCGAGTCTTTTGCAACTCTATATTCCATCCCAGTCCCGACAATTGGAGATTCAGGTCTCATCAAAGGAACTGCCTGCCTCATCATATTAGATCCCATCAAGGCCCTGTTTGCATCATCATGCTCTAAAAAAGGAATTAATGAAGCTGCTACAGAGACAATCTGGTTCGGAGCAACATCCATGAACTTTAATTCTTTATCCTTAGCGAGAGGAAAGTCTCCCTCATATCTTGCTTTTACAGTATTTTCAACAAACTGACCAGATTTCTTTAGAGGCACATTGGCTTGAGCTATGTATGATTCATCTTCATCTTCAGCAGTCAAATAACTAATTTTACCGGTTAAATCTACTTTTCCATTTTCAACTTTTCTATACGGAGTTTCAATAAAACCCATGTTATTGACTTTGGCATGTACACACAATGAAGAGATAAGACCGATATTTGGTCCCTCTGGTGTCTCAATTGTACATAATCTTCCGTAATGAGTATAATGGACATCCCTTACCTCAAATCCAGCTCTCTCTCTTGATAAACCGCCAGGACCTAGAGCCGACATTCTTCTCTTATGAGTTATCTCTGCAAGCGGATTTGTCTGATCCATAAATTGAGAAAGTTGGTTTGTTCCAAAAAAAGAATTTATGACTGATGTAAGTGTTCTGGCATTAATTAAATCAACAGGTTTAAAATCCTCATTATCTCTGACATTCATTCTCTCTCTGATAGTCCTTGACATTCTAGCTAAACCAACACCAAATTGAGAATAAAGTTGTTCACCAACAGTTCTAACTCTTCTATTACTCAAGTGATCAATATCATCGACAACGGTTTTTGCATTTATTAAAGTAATTAAATACTTAACAATTAAAATTATATCCTCGTTGGTGAGAACTCTAACATTATAATCCGTATCTATATTCAGTTTTTTATTTATTCTATATCTTCCAACCTCACCCAAATCATACCTCTTATCGCTAAAGAAAAGATTTTGAATAATATCTCTAGCTGTCTGTTCGTCAGGGGCCTCAGTGTTTCTAAGTTGTCTATAAATTTCTTCAAGAGCCTCTTTCTCTGAATTCGATACATCCTTTTTCAATGTATTATATATAATTGTAAATTCTCCAACATTAATATCCTCTCTATGTACTGTAACAAATGGCGCCTCAGATTCAATAATCACATCGATATCTTCTTCAACAAGAACATGGTCTCTATCAAGAATTAATTCATTTCTATCAACAGAAATTACCTCACCCGTATCCTCATCTACAAAATCCTCAACCCATGTTTTGAGAACTCTGGCAGCTAATTTTCTACCAAGCGCTTTCTTGAGATTAGTTTTATTAGCCTGAAATTCTTCAGATAATTTAAAGATATCAAGAATATCCTTATCTGAACCAAATCCGATCGCCCTTAGAAGTGTTGTTATTGGAAACTTCTTTTTACGATCAATGTATGCATACATGACATTGTTAACATCTGTTGCAAATTCAATCCAAGAACCTCTAAATGGTATTATTCTGGCAGAATAAAGAGGGGTCCCATTAGTATGTTTACTTTGTGCAAAAAATACACCAGGCGATCTATGTAGCTGAGATACAATTACTCTCTCGGCCCCATTTATAACAAATGAACCCTTTCCCGTCATGTAAGGAATATTCCCTAAAAATACTTCCTGCTCAATGGTTTCAAAATCATCATTATCCTCATCATTACATATAAGTCTTAACTTAGCTTTTAGAGGTAATGAGTAAGTTAGACCACGATCTATACACTCTCCTACAGAGTATTTAGGTGGATCTACAGTATAATCTATAAATTCTAAAACGAAGTTGTCTCTAGAGTCAGAAATTGGAAAGTTCTCTTTAAATACTTTAAAAAGTCCTTCATTATCTCTTTTCTCAGGTGGAGTTTCTAACTGGAAAAAATCTTTATACGACTGAAGTTGAACATCCAGGAAGTCTGGATATTCTACAACATTTTTTAATTTTGAAAAATCTATTCTGTCTGTTGATATACTCAATTGGTTAAAATTTATAGGTTAAGAAAATCCACAAATAATTGTAGTGGAAAAATTAATAATTAGCTTAATTCAACTTCAGCTCCTGCTTCTTCAAGCTGCTTTTTTGCTGACTCAGCCTCATCTTTTGGAACACCTTCCTTTATAGCTTTTGGAGCTCCATCAACCATATCTTTAGCATCTTTTAAGCCTAAACCTGTGATTTCTTTTACTAATTTCACAACCGCTAATTTTGATGCACCTGCTGCCTTTAATGTAATATTAAAGCTAGTTTTTTCTTCAGCCTCACCACCTGCATCTCCACCTGCTGCTGCACCACCTGCCGCTACAACTGTTGCCGCTGCAGCTGGTTCGATACCATATTCATCTTTTAAAATATTTGCTAATTCACTTACATCCTTAACCGATAAGTTAACTAGTTCCTCAGCTATCTTCTTTATATCTGCCATTTTAATTTAATTTAAAGTTTATACACTATTCTTGTTTATCTCCAAGTGCCTTAACAACACCTGAAATTTTATTTTCAGAACTTTTAAGTAATGAAATAATATTTTTTGCTGGCGATTGGAGTAATAATACTATATCACCAATAATTTCTTCTTTTCCTTTTAGCTTAGAGAGTGAATCTAAGTGATTGTCACCAGTGAATATATCAGATTCGATTGAGGCAACTTTTAGTGATGGAAGCTCAGAGTTTGATGACTTTCTAAATTCCATAATAACTTTTGCGGGACTACTCGGACTTTGACTGGAAAAAAGTAAACCAGAGAAACCTTTTAGAGAGTCTCCGTTTATAATTTCAGAGAAGTCAGCATCCTGATTTTCAAGAGCTTTTTTTATAAAAGTATTTTTAACAACTTTATACTCTACATCCTTATTAAAGCATTTTTCTCTGAACGAATTAACCTCAGCAACAGAAAGTCCTGAAGCATCAAGTAGATAAAAGATATTATTATCCTTGAACTTTTTGGTTAAATCTTTTACTAATTCTATTTTATCCTCTTTTCTCATATTAACTAGCTAGTGCAGAACTATCAATTTTAATAGAACTACTCATTGTACTCGAAAGACTAATACTCTTAAAATAAACTCCTTTTGAGGAGGAAGGTTTTAATTTTTTTACAGTATTAAGTAATTCATTTGCATTCTCTTCAATTTTTTTGGGGTCGAAAGAAACCTTACCAACTGAGGCATGAATAATTCCTGTCTTATCAACCTTAAAATCTATTTTTCCTTTTTTTACGTCCACAATTGCTTTACCAATTTCATTTGTGACTGTTCCAGATTTTGGATTAGGCATAAGACCTCTTGGACCTAAAACTTTGCCAAGTTTACCAAGTTTTGCCATTAGTGAAGGCATTGTGATAATTACGTCGACATCGGTCCAACCCGATTCAATTTTTTTAATGTATTCATCTAGACCAATATGATCGGCTCCGGCCTTTTTTGCCTCATCCTCTTTATCTGGAGAACAAAGAGCCAATACTCTTAACGCCTTACCTGTGCCATGTGGTAAGGACACATTACCCCTAATCATCTGATCAGCTTTCTTGGGATCAACACCTAGGCGGATATCTAAGTCAACAGAAGCATCAAATTTAGTAGTTGTTATATCCTTAACAATTTTAGAGGCTTCTTCTACAGAGTAGAAATGATTAATATCATATTTACCCTCAACTGATTTTTTATTTTTTGTTAATCTAGCCATTTAATTTAAATTTTCTGGAAATGTTCCTTTAACTCTCACACCCATACTTCTGGCTGTTCCAGCTATCATCTTCATAGCTGAACTAATTTTGAAAGAGTTAAGGTCCTTCATTTTTGTCTCAGCAATATCTTTTACTTGATCCCAAGTTATTGACGCAACCTTATTGAGATTAGGTTGATCTGATCCTTTTTTCTTGTTAGCTGCTTGTAGGATAAGAACTGAAGCCGGTGGCGTTTTTATAACAAAATCAAATGACTTATCCTTATAAATTGTGATAACAACTGGTAAAACTTGGCCTTTTCTGTCATCGGTTCTTGCATTGAACTGATTACAGAACTCCATAATGTTAACACCTTTACTACCAAGAGCGGGACCTACTGGGGGTGCTGGGTTAGCCTGACCACCTCTTACTTGTAATTTTAAATATCCATCTATCTGTTTAGACATAATATTAATTTGATTTTTCTACTTGGTAATAGTTTAATTCCACAGGTGTATTTCTTCCAAAAATTTTCACTGTAACATTTACTTTTTTCCTATCTTCAAAAACTTGAGAAATTGAACCAGTAAAACCGTTAAAAGGTCCATCCATTACTTTCACGTCTTCTCCAACAACAAACGGGGACATTAATGCTTCGTCTTCGCTGTTTGCATCATCAAATTTACCAAATATCCTATTAATTTCAGCTTCTCTTAGCGGTATTGGTACCTTGGATGCCCCTGTACCAGAACCTAAGAAACCTATTACTCCAGGTACGTTTCTGATAACGTGTTGTACCTCTCCGTGGGAGAAATCTGCAGAGATTAGTACATAACCTGGCAGATAGTTTCTCTCTTTCATTTTTTTCTTACCATTCCTCATGACATAAACCTTCTCATGAGGTATCATAATTTCAGGAATAAATTTTTCTAGATTATTTCTATTTATTTCTTTCTCTAAATAAGTTTTGATCTTATTTTCTTTACCGCTAATAGCCCTTAAAACATACCAATTTAAACTCATCTACTAAATAATTTTAAAAAGTCTCGTAAAACAGAGACATTACATTTTCAAAGCCTAAATCAATTAGACCAATAAAGAGAGCAAATATTAAGGAAGCAATAAGTACTAAAACAGAACTGCTCTGTAAACTGTTCAGACTTGGCCAGGTAACTTTGTTTACCATTTCTTGATAAGATTCGGAAATTAAAACGACTAATTTATTCATATCAAAAAAATTAAACGGCCCTAGCACGGGTGGAGTGACTCGAACACCCAACCAACGGTTTTGG
>TARA_B100001057_G_scaffold64064_1_pt1 | contig 29828 bp, 5 predicted proteins | sample TARA_B100001057 | Tara Oceans TARA_B100001057 (sample SAMEA2621839) | marine metagenome | biome: marine biome (ENVO:00000447); feature: surface water layer (ENVO:00002042); material: "saline water (ENVO:00002010), including plankton (ENVO:xxxxxxxx)" | depth 5 m
TCCCAATCGCTTGTCTGATCACCCTGGCCTATAATGTCACTTATAAATTTCATACATTTAAAGTTAATATTAAAAGTCATACACACCTTTGCTAATGCGTATGCCTCCATGTCTACACAATTACAATACCCTTCAGGTACCACAGTTGCAAACTTATCTTGAGTATAACATGTAAACCCTTTATGGTCAACCACTATTTCTTGTGTCATTGTCTCAAAAGGAGTTTGAAATTTCTCAAAGCCAAAGTCTGTACAATCCATATCTGATTGTACAAATTTACCAACATGTAGCATACCCTTCATATCTGGGTTTATTCCACCTGCTGTGCCATAATTAATTACTAATTCTGTATCTGGATTTTCTGCTAGGTACTTTGTGAGTGCCATAGTAGCATTAATTTTACCAACACCTGTGAATAATGTGTTGTAATCGCCAGTAATGCCTTCTAACTCTTCGGCTAGGGCAACTGCTAAAACATATTTCATTGTAATCCTTATTAATAAGTTGAACATGTATTTAATCATTTACTTTGTAGAAAGAGATAAATAACTGGCAGGAGATATTTAATGAGAATAGATGAAGTAATTGTTGACGAAGCACCAGTTGGATACGGCGCCCGATTTGGTAATTTTGTACAAAGCAAACTTGGTGTAACTAAAGATCAGAGAGCAAGAGGCCAGGGCAAAAGAGATGTATCACAAATTGCCAATAATGTAAGTGCTGAAGTCAATCAAAAAGTAGGTCAAGTAGGAATAGATGTTAAAGATATGAATCAGGTCTTAAGTCAGGACTATAAAGACTTAGTTGTCGGTGTCCTAAAAAATATGGGATTTGATCCTAAATTCGCAACATTATATACTAAAGAGTGGGAAAAACTCCTCGGCAAAGGCTCTAAATATATGGATGACACTGGTGAAATTCCAGTGATGAATCCTGTAACGGCGGCCGGCGGAGCACAAAAATTAGTCGACCAAGTATTATTAAATATGGTGCAACAGGCAAGTAAATCCGGATTAATTAGCAAACTTCCAGATAGCGATGGCGACAGCAAACCCAACCAACCTCAAGGCGGCGGGTCACAAGGTGGCATGGGAGATGCTAACAAAGTAAATAACAATGCCGCAGGTGCTGTTCAAAATGCTTTAGACAAATTAGACCCAGATTTACAAGCATACGCATTCAGATATCTTCAAAATAAAGCAAGATCATAATAACTGCTTAAAAACCCCCATCATTAAAGTATCCGTTAATAAACCTGATAAATACTTGTATGGCTACATTTATTGGATTTAGTACAGACGGAAAGACAAAACCGCCTTTTAGTTTAGTGGATTTAGATCTTGTAAAACAAGATATTCTCAATCAACTTAAAACATCAAAAGGTGAAAGAGTTATGCGACCAAACTATGGTTCCATAATCAAAGAAAGTTTAATGAATCCATTAGACGCATTAACAATTCAAGACATAGAAGATGATTGCATTAGAATTGTAAACAATGACCCAAGAGTATCATTGATTAATTTAAATGTAGCAGACTTAGAACATACACTAAGAGTAGAAATGTATCTTCAATATAAAGCAGATTTAACAGAAGATGTATTGATAGCAGAATTTGATGTTAATTTTAATGAGGTAGAAGCATAATGGCAATCAGCAAAAGAAACAGCAACTTATTTGCCGCAGAGAATTGGGAAGTAGCCTATGCGGCCTATACTAATGTAAGTTTCAAGGCATACGATTTCAGTACAATGAGATCTGCCATGCTAACCTACATTAGAGAAAATTATCCAGAAAATTTCAATGATTACATTGAAAGTTCGGAATTTGTAGCAATTATAGAATTGCTGTCCTACCTATCTCAGAGTTTGGCATTTAGAGTTGATCTTAACACAAGAGAAAACTTTTTATCCACAGCAGAAAGCAGAGACAGTATTCTTAGACTTGCTAACATGCTTGGTTATACACCAAAAAGAAATATACCAGCAAGTGGACTACTTAAAGTTACATCTATATCAACAACAGAACCTGTAATTGATGCTACAGGAGAAAATTTACAAAACACATTAATTGAATGGAATGACGATGAAAACCCAAATAGTTTTGAACAGTTTGTAGCAATTCTCAATAGTGCTATGTCAAATAACAATCCATTTACAAAACCTATAGTAGAAGAAACAGTTGGATCAATACCTACAGAAATTTATTCTTTGAATAATCAGACTGGTCAAACATTGACTTATAATTTTAAAGCAGACATCAACGGTGAATCATTTCCTTTTGAAATAGTCAGTGCTGATATAAATGCCAACAAAGTTTTTACTGAAGCACAGCCAGATGTATATCAAACAATGAGACTTGTTTATAGAAATGACAAAAAAGGATTAGATAGTGCTAATACAGGATTCTTTTTTATGTTCAAACAAGGTGAACTTTCATTTAACGATTACATTTTTGAAAGAACTTTACCAAATAGAATTTTAGATATTGCTGATACAAATATTAATGAAACAGATGTATTCCTACAACAACTAGACGAGAATGCTATAAGACAGACAACCTGGAAACAAGTACCAAACTTAACCGGACAAACTTTAGCATATAACTCACTGTCACTAAATGACAGAAATGTGTATGCTGTAGAAAATTCAATAGAAGACGGAATACGAATTAAATTTTCCGATGGTAATTTAGGAAATATACCAACAGGTATATTTAGACTATATTACAGAAAAAGTGCTGGCACATCTCTTACAATAAGACCAGAAAACTTTGGTACTGTATCAGTAACTATACCTTATTTTAATAATAATAACGACTTACAAAATTTAACAGTAAATATGGAATTACAAAATTCTGTGTTTAATTCTGCTCCAGCAGAAACTTTACAAAGCATTAAAAACAATGCTCCACAAACTTATTATACACAAGACAGAATGGTAAGTGCTCAAGACTATAATGTTTATCCACTTAGTCAAAATGTAAACATATTAAAACTTAAAGCAACAAATAGAACACATGCTGGTCACAGCAGGTATATTGATATCGAAGATCCTACAGGTAGGTTTAGTAAAATTACATCCTATGCCGACGACGGAGCATTGTACAAAGACGATGAAGAATATCAAAAGCAAATTACATTTGGTCTTAATAAAACAGTAACACAAATTTTAAAAGACGATATTGCTAACATGACAAAGCATTACACATTACAAAATTTTGTGTATGACGATTACAGAAAGAAACACGAAGCAAGTAATCCTGGTGCTTTTAATTTAATTGATCAGGACATACTATGGAAAACACAACCTAGTGCGCCAAAAAATCAAACAGGGTATTTTACAAGATTAAATGGCGGCACAAGAGAAATTTTAAATAATAGTAAAAACGAAAGCAGGATTATACAAGAAGGATCATATTTAAGGTTTAGAAATCCAAATGATATTACAGAAAAAATATTAGCAAGTATCACAAGCATTTCAAATAGTGCTGTACCTTTAAACGAATTATCAACTACCACAGGTGTTGTAAAATTAAGTAAAGATATTCCAAACGGATACTTGGCATATGAGATACTTCCATCTTTAAATGCCGCACTACTAGAGCAAGACATTGGGGTAGCATTTCAGACAAAAATAAATGCCAAAGAAGATTTTGGTATTGGTTATGATTTTAATCCTGTAAGTGTTACAGATAGCCACTGGTACATTATTGAAAACAGTACTCTACAAAAGAAAGCAAAATTTGATGCCAGCAGAACATCAGGTGGCAGTTGGTTAATAAAAGCAGAATACAATCAAAGCGAATCTTCTACAAACATCTCTAAATATACATTCACAACTAGAGGTACAAGATATGTATTTGAAAGTTTAAATGATGTAAAATTTTATTTTAGCAACGACGAAAAAGCATATGACAGTACTAGTGGACAGATTAAAAAAGATATTATCGAACTTACAACAGAAAATTTTAAGCCACGTGTTAAAGAAACATACGTTTGGGAAGACACAGGCGGTGACGGAATTTCAGATGCTTGGAAATTAGCAGACTCAGATGCTACTTATACGCCTTCAGGTGCTAGTCAGAATATTGTACTAAGAGGCAGATCTGCTAAAGCAAAAGATATGGAAATTAGATTTATAAGTAATTTTGGAATCTTACAAAATGGTGAAACAGGTATAAGCAATACAGCCGCTTATGCTCAAGGAGATTTTATTTCCCCATTAGAAATACCTATAAAAATTGATCCGCTGTCTTCCTCAACTGGTAAGGCAGTAGTAAAAACTAATAGTGGATTGCTATCGTCATTCCCAAGCGAAGTACAAATTCCTATATCACAAATTACGCAATCCGTAACAGGCGGAGCAAACGGAAACATTGCCTATGTATTATGGGACATAGGAAGTAGCAGTTATAAAACTTATCAAGGAAATGCTACAACTACAAGTTATGAAGTAGGTGCTTATACCACTGAAGGCCACATAGACCTATTATCCAACTCTAGTATAAAAATATCAGACTTTGATAACATTACTAAAAGATGGCAGGGTTTCAGACACAAAGATAAAATGGACATTATATACAAAAATGTTAGAGAGGTGCTAGAACAACCACTACAATTTGAAGTAGTAGATCCATACAAATATAATGACGGGTATGCTGATCCTTCAAAATTAGTAGTATCACCATTAGACAGTGACTATGATGGCTTCCCTGATAATCCAGCATTATTTGATGATTATGTATCTTCAGAAGATTTTGTATTTTTTGAAACTAAAGTTGATTTAGATGGTTACAGTTATGAAAAACCTGCTAAATTTAAAATACTAGATTTACAAGCAGAAGACGTGCTTAATGTAAACTTTGGTTTAGAAACTATAGCACCTGGTTCAAATCCAGATGACACAACAAAGTTTTCAGACTTTGATTTAATATATGTAAAAAGTTTAGCAATCGCAAAACAATATTTAGGTAATTCAGTTGGTAAGTTAGTACACAAACTTGTTTTTCCTGTACAGGAATTACCAACAGTTTATGAATTAATAAACGATCTCACAACACCAAAATTAATAATTTTGTCAGAGAATAATTCATACAATGTAAAACCAGGAAGGTCGTTTACACAAAATACACTAGAAGTTAATCCTAGGAACTGTAGTTTTAAATGGCAACACTTTGCTCCATCAGAAGTTAGGATTGATCCTAGTATTAGCAACATTATAGAAATGTTTGTAGTAACAAAAACATTTTACAACAATATGATAGAATATAAAAACGGTGTTGTATCTGTCAAACCAGAACCACCTACATCAGATCAATTAGGACAAGAGTTATCAACACTAGACAATTACAAAAGTTTAAGTGATCAAATAGTTTATACTAGTGGTAAATTTAAATTATTATTTGGAACAGACTCCGATGTAGAAGTACAGGCACAAATTAAAGTAGTTAAACTACCAAATGCTACATCCAGCGATACAGAAATTCGAAGTGCGGTATTACAATTAATAGATGCCTACTTTAATATAAACAACTGGGATTTTGGAGAAACATTTTACTTCTCAGAATTAAGTGCCTATATCCATCAAGAATTAGGTGGACAGGTAGCAACTGTAGTTATTGTTCCAAGCAAAGCAGAATCAAATTTTGGTGACCTTTATCAAGTAAGGTGTGAACCAGACGAATTGTTTATGAGTACAGCAACCGTAGATAATATCGAAGTTGTTAAGTCATTAACAAGTGTAAATTTAAAACAATCAACTGCTCCAGTATCAGGAAAAACAGCATCAACTTCAACAGGATCTAGCAGTTCTAGTTCTAGTTCAAGTGGTAGTTCTTCCAGTAGTTCAAGCAGTGGTGGCGGCGGTGGCGGAAGTAGTTACTAATGAACAATAAATATTTTGACTTATTACCAATACAACACCAGACTAGTGTTAATAAAAACTTCTTTGAAAGTACTGTCGAGCAATTATTTGCCAAAGCAAACATAGAAGACATAAATGGTTACATTGGTAAAAAGATTCCAGATGTGGATAACAATACAAATACTGTATTTGTAGAGCAACCAGCACCTAACAGAGATTATTATAATCTAGAACCTACAGTCACAACCATAAACAAAACCACAGGTAAAGCAGACAACTTTGTGTTTTATGAAGATTACATTTTTAATCACAGAAGTAAAGGCGGATTAGTTGGTAACCATGATAGATTATTTAAATCAGAACAATACAATTTTGCTCCGCCCATAGATTTAGACAAGTTTATAAATTATCAAAATTACTATTGGTATGGCAGTGGACCTGAACCTATTCAGGTATTAGGAAATGCGTCTGTGAGTCTTGTTATAGATAACATAGTCGGACAGAAAACATTTACATCACCAAATAATATACAACTTAAATCAGGAATGATTGTACAGTTTACAGGAAGTTTTGTAAGTGGCACAAATTATAAAGTTGGTCAGTCATACATTGTTGAAGGTGTAGGAAGAGCAATATCATTCGAAGATGTGCCTACAGCAAACACATCAGTGAGTGCTTATGGAGAATTTAAAACACAACCATACGATGGCAATGCTGTACCTAATGCTACTTCTACAGGAAGTTTAAGTATTAATGAACCAAACGGAGCAAGTGTTTTAGCAAATATTTTATCACTTGCTAATGTAAATTTAAATACTGCAACATTTGATTTTGATTTAGCAAGACCAGTTGACTTGACATCTAACACATCTGGACAAAAAGTTACAGCAACGTTCAGTGGTGATTATGGACAAGGACTTGTAAACGGTAACCATGTAAGACTTAATGTTTTTGACAGCAGTAATAAAGTTAAAAGTACTACCAGCAGTACCGCATATGGTTTTGTTGGGCCATACCTAACACTAGCAAACGGCAGTAAGCCTAGCACCACATTAAATATTTCCAGCACATTTAGTAATGCTGGAGGCAACCACGCAACAGATTCAAGTGTATCTACAAACAAATTATATATAGGATCAACCACAGGAATACACACAGGTGTAGGCGTTGATCATCCCGAGACAGGGCAAGCCACAGTCACCACAGTAAATGCTGATCACGTTGTATTAAGTAGTAACGTAAACATATATCCTACATCAAACACCAGTATTAGTTTTGAAAATCAAATACCAAAGTTTTCAATTAATAGTGGTTCTGGTACAAAAACAATTACATTAGACAGCGGCACATTAGGCTCAACTCTTAAAACAATAGATCTAACAACTTATACTGGCGTATCAGATTCAGCATTAATTGTATCTCCATTAAACATAATGGATGCTATTAATGACATAGGCATAGCAAATTTAAGTGTTACAGCAACTACTAACTCCATAGAGATTGTAGAAGCAAACGGAAATGCGGTAACAATATCAAATGTTACAAGTGATGCTAGAGGCAATCCTTTTGTGGGTTCTAACAAGACATCAGGATTTGAAGCATCAACACCTGCTATCGAAAAAGCAAACATAGAAAATTTGACATTTGCTATATCAAACAAAACAAGTACATCTTTTGATGTAGATTTGTCAGGAAGTAATACAGCAAGACTAATTGAAAATAATGCTACGTTTATAAATTACGGTGACTCCACATTAGCAAATGTACAGATTTACTCAGAAGATAAATTAGTTACCGCAGGAGCAAATGTTTTCTTTGATAAAACATTAGGTTCTCTTTCAGCAGGAACTATAACAGCAGTATTAGGTACACCAGATACAAAAACATTTTATATTAGCACAGGCGATTCTGGTTATGGAGGACCACAAAACAGTGGTAACTTTACACAACCGCGACAAGGCAAATTTAATATTCCTGCTTATACACAATTTTTACAAGCCAACGGTGCTGTACAAACAGCCGCAGAGGCATTATCAGGATTTGATACTGCTAACATAGAAGTAATCAAAGCAGATGTTAGTGCTACAGGTTCCCTTTTAACTTATGCTTGGGACACTGGCAGTTGGGATAATACACCAATACAAAATGTTGCTGACTATATGGTTGTTGAACGTGGTGCTAAAAATAAAAACCCATGGAGCAGATTAAACTACTGGTATCATGTAGATTCTCTACGTGAGCCATTGAAAGACAATGTAAGCAACTTTAGTATTCCAAGTGGAGCAATAAGAGCCACAAGACCAATTATAGAATTTGATCGTGATATTGAATTGTATAATTGGGGTAATAGTTTTATCACTACAGTTGATATTGTTGCTGATAAACCAAAAGAAGAATTAGAAGGATTGGCAATTGGATTTCCAATCAATAGCAGTAGCGGTAGTGAAGGGTCAACAATTATTTTTCCAAACAACGAATCTACTGTAGCAAAGAAAATTTATAAAATTGCTGATAACAGCGGTAAGATTCAATTTGATGATGTAACAAGCCTATCAGCAAATGTAGTAACTGGTGGACATGTTTTTAGTACAGGCGGTGCCAATGCTGGTAAAGATTATTTTTGGAATGGTAACAGATGGCAACAGGCACAACAAAAAACAAAACTACAACAGGCGCCTCTATTTACTTTGTATGATGATGAAGGTACAAAAGTAGACGATATAGCAAAATATCCAAGCAGTGACTTTACAGGGTGTCCAGTATTTACATACAATACTAATAATACCACAGGAACATACGATAGTGTTTTAAAAGCAAATGTTGTTTACCAAAGTGGTAAATTTAGTAGTGAACCTACGTTTCATAATCATATAGAACATCATGTAGTAACTTATAAAACTACGCCAACATCTAATGCTACAACCATACCAGGTTACTTGTACTTTAAAGATTTGAATCAAGATTATCAAGACAGAGACAATACTCTATTTAGAAATAATTGGCATCCAGTACAACAGCCAGCAAGTTATAGAAACTTTAGTAATGTAGCAACTTATTTTTCAGGTGAAGTTGTAAAGTATGAGAATTCATATTTTGTAGCAAAAGCAAATGTATCAGCAGGAGCATTTGATATAGCAAATTACGATTATTACGAGGATAAGTTTCCTATTAATTCCAAGCAGTATGTTGAAGATGTTATAACTATCACAGACGTTACTGCTAAAAGTAATGTATTTGTAACAAGTGCTGTTCCATACAACAACGATATTAAAGTACATAAAAATAGTACACAACTAATATTAGGTACTGACTTCAGCATTGTTACAGAAAATCAAGGTATAAAATTAAGCAATGTGTCATTGAAAAAAGGTGATGTGTTATATGTTAAAACTTATACAGTAAAAGATAGAATAAACACAATTGATGCTTATGGATTCTTTGAAATACCAGAAAACTTAAAATTTAATCCACGAAATGAAGCAATTAATAATATTTCATTTAGTGACATGCTTGGCCATGCTCATACAATTATAAGTAATCAAGATGGCTTTACCGGTGCTATAAGTGGCGTAAATAACTTTAAAGACACTGCAAAAAATAGTGGTATTACACAATCTGAAATTGGACAAACAGCAGATGATATAATGACGCCAATGTATTTGTCAAAATCCTCAAGTAGAGAATTTTTAAATTCTTTACGTTTTGGTAATAACGAATATATTAAGTTCAAGAATAAGTTTATTAATTCATCAGAGACGTATTTAAAAAACAATGACTATCTAAGTCAAACAAATTTACAAATTATAGACACAGTCCTTAAAACAATTAAAAGTTCTAAGATATCAAAAGAGGCTCACAAATATACATATATGGCCCCTATAGGTACAAACTATACAAGTACATCTCTAACAGTAAGTAATGCTTCGGTAGTAGATTATACTTTTAGTAATACAGCAAATGTATCTTTGGATACAACATTGTATGTAATCACACATAATGGAAACGTATTGTGTTCTGAAAAAGACTTTACTGTAGATTCAACTTTACCGTTTGATATAAAACTTGACTCTAGTGTTACACTGGCAAAAGACGATACATTTGAATTGAGAATATATGAAGAATCTGAACCAGCACTTATACCTTCAAGTTTAAGCAAACTAGGAATGTATCCGGCATACGAGCCAATGTTTATGACCGATACTAGTTATCAAACAAACTTAGATGTTATAAGATGTCATGACGGAAGTTATGTACCTCGTCAAGGGGATAAAATAGACAACATAATTTTAGATTTTGAAACTTTAATATATAACAACATAAAAGATGAGTATAGAAAAGCAGATACATCAGAAGAGTTCTGCTTTATAAAAGATATAAAGCCTTCAAACTATTGTGCTACGGATTGGGAACAGTATGAGATAAACGATTTACTAGAAAACAATTTTAACAAATGGGTTAGAGCAACAGGCATTGATTGGAGAAACAATTCAAACTTTGATGCTTCTAACAAATTTACATGGAACTATGATTCTAATTTTAAAAATCCAGGACATTGGAGAGGCATTTTTGATCAATATTATGATACACAAACTCCGAATACCACACCGTGGGAAATGTTTGGGTTTGTTAAAAAACCAAGTTGGTGGGACACACAATACCCAAATGCTATTACAAGCAGTTATACAACATTTTGGAATAATGTAGCAACAGGTTATATTCCAGCAGGAGACAGGAAAGGATATCATAAACGATGGGCAAGACCAAGTGTAGCCATACCAGTGAACAGTAGCGGAAATTTATTATCACCGCAAGAAATAATGTTTACATCTGCCGTATCATCAGATATCACTCTTAGGAATAATTGGAAATTTGGAGATGGTTCTCCGGCAGAATATGCCTGGAAGAAAAGTTCTTACTATCCTTTTGCTATAGCAGAAGCAATGTATTTGGCTAGACCGGCATTGTTTTTCTCAACATATTTAGATAAAAATGATAAAGTTAGATTTAGTGCTTCAAAAAATCAAGTAGTAAGCAGGTCGTCAAGAAAAAGAAAAGGCTTTACAGATTTCACACCGCATGGATTTATTGATACAAACGGCAACGTTACTGTAAAATTTGGTATCTCTACTTTAGTTGATAGTTTCTTAAGATTCCAATCATTAGATACGAGGACTGAGATTGCTGAGCCAATGCGGACAATTGATACTAGACTAGGACATAAGTTTGGTGGTTTTGTTAATGATAAAAATCTAAAAGTGTTTAGTGATAGTATAAGTGTAGATGGCTTCTCAGCAGGACAACGTATTCCTTCAGAAGATGTAATTACTGCTTTACATACAAGTAATTATAACTCACGCAATTTTTACACAGGTGTAAAAATTATTAAGACAGCAACCGGATATACAGTAAACGGATACGACACAGTATCTCAAATGTTTGATATTATACCAAGTGATAAAGCAGGACCTGTTCAAGGCCTTGCTGAAGGAGGCACACCTGCTCCATTTAGTAACTTTGATTCTGAAGTAGCATATCCAAAGAATAGTTTTGTAAAATTAGGTAGTACATTTTATAAGGCAAAAGAGGATGTCACCGCAGGTACATTTAATACCAATGATTGGTTAAGATTAGTAGAACTTCCTACAGAAGGTGGTGCTCAAGCAACTTATTATCAGAAAGGATTAAGTACAACAGCAAAGGTACCATATAACAAACAATATGAAAGTATAGCAGATGTTTTTGACTTGTTAATAAGCATTGGCAGATTCCAGCAGTCAAGTGGTTACGACTTTGGAGAGTTTGATACAAGCATAGGCGACGTCAATGATTGGTTGTTGGCAGGAAAAAGATTCTTATTCTGGACTACAGAAGATCATGTACAAAATGATAGTATAACTTTAAGTCCTATGGCAAGTACACTTAAATTTAATAGTACCACAGGTAAAATAGCAGAAATCAATAATACAATAAACGAACAATATGCGTTAGTAGATAGCGACGGCAAACTAATTAATATTAAGAATTGCGGCATACTACGTGAAGACAACACAATTGAAATTACATCACCTTCAGAAAAACCAATTTATGGTTGTTTGATACATACTGAACTAGTAGAACATGCTGTAGTATTCAACAACAAAACAGCATTTAGCGATTTAATTTATGATAATATATTAGGTGTAAGACAAGATAGACTTGAAATTAAAACACAAAGAAGTAAAAATTGGGATGGTAGATATTCTGCTCAAGGTTTAATTATTTCTAGTAATGGCGGAGTATTACCTAACTTTGATTTATTAGTTGATAGTATTAGAACATATCACGAAAACGGTGTTGACACAATAGATCCAATAAAAACTGATCTTGCTAGAGGTTTAATAGGATTTGAGAACAGTGAAAGTTTAGCAAATATTAAATTAAGCGATTCAGCACAATTTGATTTTTACAAAGGATCAATTAGGAATAAAGGTACTGCTAATTCTATAACAAGTATCTTAAGATCTAATGTTGTAAACACAAATAAGAATATAGAAATCAATGAAGAATGGGCAATCAAACGTGGAGAGTTTGGTGATGTGTTTAATCATCAAAGTATGGATCTTAACATAAGACAAAGCGACTTTACATCGGACAATCAGCAAGTAGAAATTTTATATCCAGAAGATATAACAGGAACTGTGTCAAATATATTTGTTTATGAAAGAAATACAACATACTTTAAAACACCAACAATTGAAATAGACGCACCGACAGGTGGCGGGAATGCCGCTTTAGCCACAGCAAAACTATATGCTAATGCTTTACTTGAAAGTGTAACAATAACAAATGGTGGAGACGGATATAGTGCTAAACCAAATGTAGCAGTGATAACAGGTAACATTGTTGTAGCAAGGGTAGATGAAGTATTACAATACGGATTGGCATTTAGTAGTGCCGATGTTGACGTTCCATTAACAGGAACATCAGCAATATCTAATTTGTCAATACAGGATTATACAACCACTGCTAATACAACTGTGGATGTTGACCTAGCAAATGCTAGAACATTAGAACATGCTGTTACGCAAATTAACAAACAACTGTCTTTAGCAAACGTCACAGACGTTGTAGCATTTAGCGACTTAGACAGCAATGTAGAAAAATTAACAATTTCAAGTGCTACAGCCGGAACGCCTGTAACAATTAATGCTGGAAGTGTACATGGATTTAATAAACCAACAGTTAGTAGAGCAAACGGTTCAGTTTTATCTTTTACTTCCGCAAACAAAGGTGTTGTTACATTTAATACAACAGGAATACAACCTTCAACATACAGCAACGGCGATAGAATATTGTTCCAAGGATTCACAGCATCTGGGTGGACATCATTAAATAATACATCTTTTTATGTGAAGTCAACAGGCACTGATAGGCAGTATGAAATTTACACTGATAACCTTTTAACAACTGCCGCAAATACTTCAACCTATGCGGCATTTTCAGATACCGTTACTGTATCAGGAGATGCTAATGTAGATTATATCAAGGTTGCTGGTTTAAGTAGCGGTGGTATTGCTGACGGCAACTATTATGTAAATTATGACCCTACAAGAGGTTCTAGTCCACATACAACAACACAATTTGAATTGTATAGTGATCCTTCATTAAAAGTACCAGTAACAAATTCAAGTTCACTATCTGGAATAACTGGTACTATAGAAGTTTTTGGTTCTGGAGGAGATAAAAGATTATATATTAGAGGTAGTGATTTTCAATTATCAGAAAGCACACTTCCAGGTGGTAACCCTAGTACATCTTTAAGTGTACTTAATATGACAGCAGGAAGATACCAACCTCAACAAAGGTTTGCTATCCAAACTGCTAACAATACAACAACCAGTGATATTATTGTTACTATAGGCAGTACAGCAGTAACAAACACATTCTTTACATTTGATAACGGTAATAGATCAATTAACTTATTAGACTCAAGTCAATTAAACTCTAAATTATCATCAGATACATTTACAGTTGATCTAACGGGTACTGCCAATATGCTTTCAGATAATATTGCTGAGGTTAATGGACAATATCCATATATAGAGTTTTATATAGATGGCAAAGAAATTAAAAATTCACCAAGTCATAGAGCAGTCACAGTTACGCAACCAACAGGCTCTATCACTAGAGTGGTATTCGCTAATGTATCTCAATATGCTAATGCTATTGCGTTGGGTTCTAACATTACTGTTTCTGAAATGGGCACAGTACAATTTGCTACAACACTAACAACTGATACACCAGGATCAAAATTAAGTATTAAGTCTGTAGCAAATGATACACTTATTGCTAATACCACAAGTAAAAGAACATACAAGGTTGTAAAAGATGATCCAAATGATAATAGAGTTACAATAGATATTGACGACACAGAGCAAATGCTTAAACGTCCTACAAATACTATTGACAAAGGCATATGGCCAACAACCAGCAATACTACATTTAGTATTCCAAATGCTGGTTATGTTAATAGAGCAAACGTTGAGTGGGAAGCATTTGACATACAAGACTTTGCCTCTACTATTGGTTCAGGAAGAACAACCAATCCAAGTACAAACCATCATGTTCATTTTGGTAAAGCAGAAAATGAAGATTGGAATGTGTATAGATTAAATTTACACGGTACGCAGAATATTGACGGAACAACAATACCTTCTAAAAACTTTGTTGATACAGTAGGTGGTCAAACAATGCTGTTTAGTAACAATCCATTGTCAGTATATTACGACGGCAATAACATTAATGACAGAGAAAATGTCAGATACTTTGATAATCATATTGTTGTAAAAAATGCTGATTTATCAAATATTGTTTTAAAATGGAGCAATGAAAGATTAGTAGCAACACCAAGAACAGTTTACACTGGTGAATATGTTCCACTAAGACCAATAAATAGAAAAATTCAAAGTATAGCACCAGGAGGCAGTGGTAATATCACAGCCGCCTTGCCTAATACTTCTACTACATATGAAAGAAAGATTTTTGGTACTTTACAGGTACCGCTCGGTAATGTAGAATATTTTAGAAAAGCAGGTGTTACAAGAGATAGAAGATTAGCAACAGTTACTAATAGAGTACAAATCATTGTTGACAACATAGAAGGTTTAGCAGATAATAGAACATTTGATAATAATACGCCTGACGTTGTAAGATTTTATGGCTCAGGAGCAACAGCGGCCAATATCACAGTTGGTAAAGCATATGATGTTTACGAAGTAGCACCACCAAATCCAGCAGATAATGGTGCTGGCACATTCTACATCACAGAAGCAAATATTACTAATACATCATTTGCTGATATATCAACAGGAAATTGTTATGTAGGTTTTGAGTCCATACTAAGACGTGACACTGAATCTAAAATTATTGGCATCACGCCAGGCACAAATACAGTAGTTCTTCAAGCCGCTGATGTCACCGATTTAACAAATGGTACCAATGTGGCTCTTACAGCAGACGCATCGTTAAGTTCAGTAGATTCTATACCGTCAAGTTTTTATGCGGCGGCTGGTGTAAATTCTTCAGCAAAAACATTCTCAATTAGTAGTGCTACATTTAACTTCCATGAGGCCAGTATAGCAAAAACAGGTTACAATCAACTTAATTTTGGAACTACAGCAAATGGTGACGGACTAGGTAATACATATATTATAAATGCTGGTACAGATGATAAAGTAGAAGCAGGAGATTTTGTTCACTTTGTAAGTGGCACTAACTATGCTGGTAACATTTATCCAATACAAAATGTTACTTCATCAGGAGTAGCACAATTCTTTGATAGCGGTGTTACAGCAAATAGCGGTTCGCAAAATGCTATAGTTTACAAAGGAGAAATTACAAGTATTCAAGGAAACTTAGATAAATTATATGCCAACGGTACATTACAAATATCCAGTTTTGATACAACAAAAATTGGTGCTTATGGTTATGGTAATGTTAGATATGCGAATAGTAATACTTCAACAGCAGGCCAACAAGGTGATGTAGTTGGATTAACAAATGTTAAAAAAGTATTGAAAAAGACAAATGTGGCAAATGTTATAAATGTTTCAGGACCTACATTAAGACCACTTACTACAAGTTTCTTGACAGATGTAACAAGAAATACAACTACAAATACTGCAGACATCAAAATTAGAGAAGATGTCACAGGCGGCGATATTAAACGTCTACTTTACGATACAAGCAGACAAACATCAAGAACACAAGACCTTTTAGCAAATGCTGAAATAAATTATGGTGCTACAGGCGGAACAAAAATTGTAGATTGGGGCAGTAAGTACAAAGGTAAGCCAATGTATGTAGGAGCATTAGCAGGCAACAACAAGATAAGTTTTGAGGATATATTTAGAGAAACACCAGAGTCGTTTAGGAAAATAGACGAAGTAGAAGCAGAACTAGAATTTAGATATATAAATCCTTCAGACTTAGAAGTATTAAAACAACTTACTGCTAATACTTCAGTACCAACACCAGGATTTATACCACCTGACTTTAATTATGAAATGGGTCCACAAGATGGTTTCTTTGATGATGGATTTGAACCAGGCATACCAGGATATGGTCGTCCTCCACAACCAAAAAAATCTATACCACCTGTTTCTGCTAACTACATACCATTTGATAAATCTGTAGACGTAGACTGGTGGGTAGATAATTATACCAAACCATTTAATCATCCGTCACTAGATGGATTTAGTATGTCAATGTCTCTTCTTAATGAAGGTCTAGCAAACGCACCAAGATCACAGACATCTAAAATAGACTTGTGGCCAAGATATCCAGGAGAGCATAATTCATATAATTTTGCTTCTCAAATTGCTAGAAATATTACAGTTGATAATGTCCGCGGAAAATATTCAACGTCTGGACCTATAGTAACATTTAAATTTAGAGATGACGGTGTTGGACAAGAAGGTTTAGAATTCGATAAAAAACGTGTTAATAGAGCAAGTACTACTGATATGAATGGAAACGTCTATAGAGTACACACATCACAGCCAGAAAAAATAGGCTACACATTAAAAAGTCAGAACAATGGAAACATTTTTAACCTTAAGCCAAGTCATCCAAGTGCTACCTCAGGAGCAATGGAGTGGTGGAGTAATAATGTAAAAAGTATAATGAACCAAGACCAGAGGAATAGGTTCAGAATAGAATTTGGCTTTGAGCAAGGCGTAACAACATACCCAGCATCATATTATGAACCTACACTAATACCAATTGTGATTGTTAAAAAATTAAAAGTACATTATACACTTGCTCCTGTAACTAATTTGAAATTAGATAATTTAAGATTACAACTGACTGGAGGTAATATATCTGGTGTAATTGATAAGAAAATTGAAAGTGTTGACAGCACTTACTTTACAGTGGATAATAGCGACAACAAAATTCCAAACGACGAGAACGCAGGAAGTGTAAGAACTGTAATTTATAGAATAGACGAAGAAAATAACAAACAAATTTTAGTAAATGATATTGGCTCGAGACTTAAAAAATCAGACCCATCAGCAGGCGGTTATTCCGCTATGCTGTTTACCACATCAGATGGTAATAGTAGTTTAAACACTGGTACAGTATTTGGCTATGTGCCTGACAAACCAGAACATATAACATCTGCTGGTAGTATGATGATTGGTATTCCAAATTCAAGTACAACTTCAATTACACAAATATTAGGTACTGGACTAAATGCCAGTATAAATTATCTTCCAATTAACCATGGTGGTTCAAGTTCTAAAGAATTTACCCAGGTAAACGTAAGCATTGACACTCATACATTTAAAAATGAAAGTAAAATATTCGCTGACACAGAAGGATTGGCAAATACAGATGTGGTTAATATTAATGATACAGTAAATAGTCCAGGCGGTATTGAAGGACAAAACAATATTTCTAATGTACAATCAACATACTTTACAATTAACAAAGGGTCCGACAATAGCATTATTAATACCACAGTAGCAGAAGGTTCTGGTACGATACAAATCATGGCTAATAGTACAATTAATCAAACACTATTAACTATTAACAAACCAAACCATCAATTACAAGAAGGATCATTTGTTATATTCAGTACCGGTAGTGCCAGTGATTATTTAAATAATACATCATTTATTGTAAAAGAAATAACAAGCAACACGTTTAAAATTGCTGTAGCAAACACATCTGTAATACCAACAAGCAATGTATCAACATTAAAGTATGCCGCAAAATATTCAGCGGCAGGTGGAAATATTACAACGCAATACAATGTTTCAGGAACTAATGTTAAACATCTAGCATGTTATAACAATAATAATATATTTGAACCAGGAGACGTTGTTAAATTTTATGCTGGTTCAACAGACACAGCAAGTTTAAATGGTACTACTTCAACAGTAGTATTCTCGTCAGGTGGTTCAATAGGTGTAACCATGAACAGGCCTACAGCATTAACATCTAATTTAACATTAAGATATAATTCAGATACTAATCTTAACGTAATAGACCTGCCATCTAGGTATAATATAAACAACTTATATGCTAGAGTATATGCTGATGACAACTTCTGGACAAGTGGAATCAATGGATACTTAGAAGCAAACATGAGTACATATGACAGTACAACTAAAGCAAACAAGCAATTTGCTGAATTCACCGGCTTCTTAGGAAATACCATACCTAAAGATCAACGTTACTTGACAATGACTACATATGATGCTACAGACTTCACATCAATCGATCATGGTATAGGAAAACGTACAGTAAGTGCTACAGTATTAAGCACATCTTCTGCTAGTAGCGGCGAAGGTTTGGTTAATGTAGAAGTTGACAATGCTGGTCTAGGATTTTATAACAAAGGTAAACTAAAATTTTCAAATAGCATAAATGGACATGTATTAAGCGGCAATGAGTATGATATTATAGATTTCGTAACAATCATTGATGACGACGGAGACCAAGGTGCTCAACATTATGTAATTAAGGCACCAGGTGCCACAGCAACCAGCAATAAAGAATTTTCAGTGTCTTATACTGCTTATGAATACAATAAAGATAGATCATTGAGATTTATTAGAAATGGTCAGTATTCAGGCTTCTGTACACCAGTAGCATTAAACGAAAATACCATTACAGTCGAAACACCGTACATGGGACCATTGACAACAAATGATGGTTTCTGGGTAAATGATATTTTACTGGTAGAAGGTACAAGCGATTTAAGAACTGAAATGAAATTACGTCCTCGACTTGATTCTTTAATTATAAGAGGAGCATCACAAAGAAATTTAAACAGCAAGTTTAGAATTGCTCCACAACATTACGTTAATCCATCACCACAATTAAGAGGACAAACATTTGGTGACGCGAATATTGTGCCAATCTTTGGATTTGCGAATTCTAATAAAAAAGTAGATCTACGTGGTGAAAATGTAAATTATTCATTAAGCGGCTGGAATACTGTAGAAGTAAATGGAGCAAAAACAACATTAGCACGAACAGACACAGTTCAGGCCATAAGCGACAGTTTAAATTTTGCTAACAGGGTGAAGTCTGGTGCTATAAGAGCCTCCGGAAGTATTTCATTAAGTTTCTTATTTGGTAATAGAGATCACAGAGTTGATAATAAAAAGAGTCCTGGATATAACCAAAAATTTGTGTCTGTACCTAAAGACACAACAAATTTAATTCAAACTCATACACCAACTGCTTATCAAGGTAATGCTCTCAAAGACGGTGTGCCTCGATTCGTTGATGAAATGCCTAAAAAAGCAATTGATAAAAGTTCTCCACAGCAAATGAAAGGACAATACATGCTTGATGCTCAGACTCTTGAAGCAATGGTGAATAGAGGTAAAAAAGCATCCAAGATGACTACAATAGGTGGCGGAGGTAATAAAGCACCAGTATTAGACATTTATTCAGATAAGAATAGAACAGTTAAAGAGCATACGCATAACAGCACTAATGCTCACACCAATCCATATCTGCCAACTACAACTTATGAAGTACCAGATTGGGAAATTAATAATCAAGGCATATTCCAAGGTGGTAATAGAAAATCCACAATAAGTACAACCACAATATCCTTTGATCAGGCCACTGACTCAGTAAAAATAAATGGTAACTCCGGTGGCGGAACTTATTCAGGAGGATACGATGATCCAATAACAGATCCACCACCAGTAGATCCACCAGGAGAAGAACCACCTCCAGGTAATGATCCGCCTGAAGTACAACCAGATTGTGGATCATTTACAATGACATTGTACGACATTAACAATGCTGGCGAGGCCGTAGAAGAATCAGATTTAAATGCGTCCTTATTGGCAATCGTAAGTCAGTATTATCAGGGACTGGTTAATATCACAGACGTATATGATGAGTACGAAGAAGGGGAAAGATATAATGTAGACGCATTATTCTACCAAGCATTTAGACAGTTTCAAGCCGCTGGTGGAAATTACAATCAATGGACACAATACCTAGCATATTACAATGGCTTTAAAGCAACATCAGAACAAAAGATTGCTTATAACTCTGCTGTTATTGATTTGTGTGATTTAGATCCAGGTTATGTAAAAGAAGTTAATGGTAACTTATGTACTAACAGCGGTGAAGTAATGTTCTTGGGTAACCAAAGAATAAATCTTTCTGATAATTGTGATCCATGTGCACTAGCAGACGGCATTAATTCACAAAACTCTGACTACAGAGCAATATGCGGAGAACCATCCAAAGAAGAAGTTAATTGTGTTATACCGGGTGGCGGTCAAGCATGGGGAGAAACAGCATTCGGAGAAGTTGTAGATGCCTTTACAGGCAAGCGACTTATTGAAGAATCAGTTAGATGGCACGGTAAAAAAATTAAAGTCAAAGGCGACAATACAAAATACCTAACAAATTGTTATGCAGAAGACATACCAAATAGACATGAGCCATTAAGACTTGAAATACCTGCTAAAAGACCAGGTGAAGGATTTGGAGCATTAATAGAACAAATATTAAACGATAGAGGCATCGACCCAGTAGAAGGTGGATATAAGTCTATTGTACTAAGACTATATGCTTCATCAGAGAAGAAAGGTGATATCATTGATAAAAGAATTATTCCATCAGGAAACGGCACAGAGCCTATATGGTTTGATATAAGAAAGTACGGTAGAGATACATGTAACTGGCCTGATGTAAATTGGAACGATATGAAGTCTAAAGGCGGACAAGGTCTTAAACTATGTGGAGCAGAAATTAGATTTAAAGGTTGGAAACCAGGCTGTAGTTTCTATAAAGCAGAATTACAATTAAGTAAGCATACTACTCGAACACAGCCAGGTATATATCAAACTCTAAAACAAATGAATTACGACCTAAGAAAAGATGGTAGAAATCATTACAAACAAACACAGTTTGGACAAAATTTAGTATTAGGATTACTTGTAAAAGGCACAGTATTCTCGCAAGGTGGTCCAACAGACTTCTTAAAGTTTGAAGATTACACCAATGAAGAAACAGGCTGGAAGTATAAGAAAATTGTAGGCTATGGCGGAAAGATGGGTACACCTAATCATGGTAATGAAAAAGATAGAACATATCCAGAAGGCGGCAGTGGTTACTGGATGCAGTCATTATGGCCATTACATCCTGTACAACAGAGAAGAAAAGCAGGTTGCTTTAATGACATTGACATACCTGTATTACAATCAGTTAAAATTAAAAGTGCAGTGCCATTTAGTTTAGGTTTAGGTTGTGCTAGAAGTCCATTTAGTGAAGTTGGCGACTTCATGCCTTACATGGAAAAAGCCACAAGAGCAAGTGCTAACTTGGCTTTAGGTTTATCATTAACTAATGAAGAATTACAGAATAAATCATCAGGCGGTGGATTCACTGCTCCTAAAGTTCTTACAACCAGATCCACTAGTGGTGCTATACAACTTGCTGAAGCAGTAAGTGTACCAAGTCAAAGTAATCCATTTATGACAGCGGATTACTTACGATTAGACGGATTAGCATTAACACCTAGGTCAGGTGAAGGTTCTAGATCTGGAGCACCAACCTCCGAGAAAGATGCTAATGTTTCTTTCAACCCAGGTGATGTTACAGACTCTACGGGATTTAACTATCGCATAGGCGACAAGTTGACATTAATAGGTGGACAGCCTAAGTCTATTGACAATAGTGCGTATTATTTAGACAAAGTTCAAATTACTAATCCTGGACATAGTTACGCACCTGCTGACACAAGATTTGAAGTGTTTGCCAAAACAGGCGACGGCACAGAAGTCAAACTACCAGGAGTTGCTCTAAGAGGCGTGTTCTCACCGAATACTGCTAACTTAGAACCAACATCAAAAGTAGTAGGGCAATCAGCAGGATCATATTACCACAGTTTTTATAGAGAATACATAGAACAAGGTGGAGGCTCAGATAAAGATTGGATAAATGAAAATACAGTACCTAACTATATTGATTCATACACATCATCTATTGATAATTTAGAAATAGAACATAAGAGAGCCGATATTGCTCTTGATGGTACAACTGCTACAGATACATTTAAAGTTTCATCGAGAAGTGATTTAATCAATTCTTCAAGAGAATACAAAGCATTTATAGGAACAAGAGATTTTGAAAATGCTGGTTCTATGATGATGTTTGGACTAGGTATTCACGACAATACAGAATACGGTGAGGATCTAATTAAGAACAGTAAAGTATATGATAGTTTCTCATCAGACGAATTAAATGTTTTAAAAGGTTCATGGTTATGCGTATGGGACGTTCCAACAGGTAGTCTATTCCCGAACGGACATAATGTATATGCTAACTTCCAAGCAATGACAGAAAACAGTCAAGGATTACTAAAAGTATTTTATGATGCCGGAGCATATGATTCAGATACCAGTAACGAGTATAGACACTTCTTAAGTGAAAACGTTACAAGATTTAATGGAAGAATTGTTACATTCTTAAGAGCAAGTAACAATAGAATTTTCTTCAAAGTAGAAACCACATTAGGTTTACAAAAAGAACCAAACTATCAGGCTTATGGAATACCTGATTTTATGAACCTATGGAGTAGATTTTATCCTATTGGTACAATGAGTACATATCAAGATCAAACTACTAAAAATAGAGATTACCAAGGTAGAACAAATGCGTACGATTTAACAGTTGAAATCGATAGTGCCAATTCAAAATCTATAACAGCAGTAGGAACTAACGGATTTAGATTTAATAGTTCTACGGCAGACGAAGAGCAATACGCAACTGTAAAAATTACAGCAAATAGACCAAATACTACAGATGATATCAATCCAATAGATCAAAACTGGGACGTCTTTATAATTCAGAAAGACATAAACACTGGATATTTAAGAATGCCGTTTACAGTTCATTTACCAGATGAATTAGTAACAATAGAAGAAACTGAGGACGGTGAACCAATCAGAAATGTACAACCAGTTACTGCTTTCCAATTAGCAAAGGCTATGAACAAAATACATTATAACACAGTTTATAGGCCTATGTCAAGTCCATATGTCAAGATGGGTGAATCAGAAGCAGTAACATTTAAATTTGATTTCCAGAATATTCCAGACGATGCTATTATACAAAATATAGATATAGACTTTATTATGCGAAGCACAATGCCAGGTGATTATGGTATGGTATGGTTACAAGCACCAGACGGTACTAGGTTGCCATTAATGCAATTCTTGGGCAAATATGGAGCATCAGGAAGTAGTGATCAGGGCGGATTTATGCCTGGTTATGATTATTCCAAAGTTACAAACGGCGCACAAGAAATGATATTTACAGTTAGCAGTAAAGATGATGCTCAGCCTGTTAGTGCTAACGGTGGTAACTTAAACAGTTATAGCAGTAAAGTTAGGCCACATATTGGTAATTGGCAAAGACAGAATTCAAACTTTGGTAAAGACTTAAATGGAAATATATACGGCAGTGATTACGACACCAACAATGGTGCTCAATTAACTGCTAATACTGGTGCTTATTGGAACGAACAAAACAACGTATTAAAAGAATGGATAAAAAATAAAGCACCAACAATGAAAGGTAGTTGGTATATTGAAGTAACTAGACCCGGTAGAGTATTTGGATTAGTAAATGACAGTAATTCATTAGCAAGAAGACCAGCAGGGCAAGAAAATGTTGGAATAACTGATTACACTTCAGCAGTAAGAACACCTAACATAAAAATTAGTTATGTGTCACCATCATCTGATCCAGCATATAGAAGTGCTAATAAAGAATCTATTACAAGAATAGAAGTTTTACAAAAGGGTGGATTCCAGCCAGAATTTGCTATGAGAAAATGGGAAGTAAGAGCAATTGGCAGTGGTTCCGGATTCAAAGCAAGAGCAATACTAAGTAAAGGTGAATTACTTGCTGGTGAAGATTCAAGTATGATAGAGCAATCAGCACAATTCCAAGTTACAGAAATTAATACATCAGGAAGTATTACTAAATTAAGAGTTCTCGATAGGGGAGTATATGAACAATTCCCATCAGAACAAGAAAGGGGTGTACCACTAAAATACGCAGATAGTAGTGAAGCAGACAGTAGATTAGAAGGTCCAGGATTCGGAGGACGAGTATTGCTGTCATCAAGAAGTGTAATTGATTGTAGGCAACCCCCACAAATAGTTTTAGATAATGCCGGACCGGCAAGAGTAGAAACATCTGTAGAGGCATTAGCAGATGCTATTAATACAGCATTAGGACCAGAAGGCGGCCTAGAAGCAGAGGTAATAAATGTAAATCCTGATACACAGGCACTAGTCCTTACATCAGACGGAGACGGAATAGATTTCCAAGATGTAGTACCAGGCACATTAGATACTATAGGTATTCCACCAGGCGAATATAGTTTACAAGCGATTGGCTTCCAATCACAAATAGGAAGTCCTGGCACTGACTTTGGTCTAGGAGACGGAAACAACACAGGAAATAATCCATTTAACAGAACTGGTGATGGCGATAGTTTATTAATGTATAATGTAACTGTGCCACCGGAGTTCGAAGGTCTTAGTAGTTCAGCATTTGGTAGTATATACAAATACGATCTTAGTAATGTTGATGATACAGAAGTTTTAAATAATGGCTTACAATCAGATGTAGATGTACTATATTTCAATTCTAAGAGATTTAGGACTCCATTTGATATTTTAAATACCGGTGGTAAAATTTGGGTAGACAGTTATGATGCTACTGGTTGGGCACATATCGAAGATGGCGTAGTCAAATTAAGACAAGACAGTTTGATAGATAGTAATAAGTTAAAAAATACATTAATTTATGAAAAAGATAAAGGTGAACGTGTTACCGATTTAACATTACATGATCCATTTAAAGGATTTATTGTGCCTGAAGCAGAAAAAAATATATCATATATTAGTGATGGCGATCCTGTGTACTATGCCAATGATGGCAGTAACTTCTCCAAACACAATGTTGGCGAACTATGGTGGAATACGAGTAAGATAAGAGTTAGATGGTACGAACAAGCAGATAATAATTATAGAGCAAAATATTGGGGATCATACATTACTGGCTCAAAATTTGAAGTGTATGAATGGATTGAAAATGAAAACATACCTAGTGAATATACAGGTAAAGGAACTCCACTTTCACTAGAAGATTACTTAGTAGATCAGGTATTTAATAGGAAAACTAACACATATAGTAACAAATATTATTATTGGGTACAAGGTATAGACTCTGTACCAGCAGGAATATCGCACAGAACTATATCTGCTAAACAGGTTGCTAGATTTATACAGTCTCCTAAGCAAGAACGCATACCTACATATGGTGTATTAAGTAAAAATACCATGTTGTTAAACAATGCCAAAGAATATTTAACTGATGATAATAGTGCTTTACAAATAAACTTTAGTAGGAAAGATACAAAATACGATAATAAGCATGAGAGTTACATACTGTTAGGCGAAAATTCTGAACTTTCAAAAGTTCCATCAGATTTAATAAACAAATTAATTGACAGTATATCCGCAGAGGATAGTCAAGGTAATGCTGTACCTGATAAAAACTTAAACAAATATGAAACATATGGTATAAAAATTAGACCTAGACAAACTATGTTTATGAAAGTAAGAGAAGCAAGACGTGAACTTAGAACTTTCTTAAATAGAGAACTAGGAAAAATTATACTCACAGGCGACAAATATAAAAATTGGAATAGTGGTGTAACAACTTCTAACTTGTATGAACTTACCGATTGGATAGAAACAGGATATATTAATAGTGATATTAAAGCAAGGCTGAATGTAAAATCATTTAAAGACATGTTAGCATTAACAGATATTGAAGATGGTGTATTTATAGAAGTCTTAGGCGGTATTGGACCAAACAGAATATACGAATATGATACAGCAACAAATAATTATACACTTGTTAAAGTAGTAAATGGTACAGTAAAAATTAAAGAAGAGTTTTATAGCACAACACAATCAACAATATTAGCAACTGAAATAAGACAACTGCTTAGAGGAATTATTGATACAATATTTGCTAATACAAATTTAACAAACAAAATGTATTTTGCTATGCTTAATTATATTTTAACTGAGCAATATCAAACAGAATGGTTCTTTAAATCATCATACTTTAATATAAGACAAAGTGCTGATAATTTAGAACAGAAGGCAACTACTAAGATAGATCCTTTTGGTGACATGTCAGACTATATAAAAACAGTGAAACCATATACAAGTAAGTTAAGAGACTTTAACGATAGATTAAGTAATACAGAAATTATTACTTCGTTTGCATCTGACTTTGATAAGCCACCTTATCAGCCTAACTTATCTGTACAGGCAAGAATATTAGACCCAAGTGTAAGTGCTGATGCTAATATCATGAGCAGTAATAACGAATATAAGAATTGGGCAAATACATATTTAAGTGTACCTACTAAGATAAGAACTTTCAAACAAAAAGTTTATATTGACAGGAACCAGTCAAACATAATGGCATTAGGAAATGCTAGTGTAAGCAATACTTTAGCAAGTGCGTACAGTCAGCCTACAAGTTTAACAGCAGAAGTTAGAATGAGTCAACTACTTAATGATTCAGCAAATGCTACTCCTATTAATCATATAGAAAGATTGTTTGTACATCATCCAACAATAAAAGATTTAAATACTAAAATTGCTAATACATCTTTCTCAGCAGATGTTATTACAGGATTAAAAGCAACAAGATTAACTACTCTAAGAGTTCTTGCTTATGCTGACTTCCAAGGTGAACAATTAGATGCTAACTTGTTTAGTAAATCCTTCTACGATGCTGTAGGTAATGAAATATTATCAACACAATTTGGCTTTGACCAATACAATGCTTATGATACTGAAGGGTTTGACAGTGATGTTGTAGTTAATAACTATATGGCAAATACTACTTTAGACAGTGAACTTGTAAGAAATTCTATTACATACGCAGGATTTGACAGTAATATATTCTTTAAAGGCTTTGATGGGCCTGATAGACCACCAGAACATGTAATGTTACATGCTTTAGAAGGTGTTCAATTTAATGTACAGTCGGGTTCTCAAAGCAGTGGTGCTAACGTGTCCTATAAGATGTTCCTAGGACTCAACGGAACAATTGAATATACAAGAATGGCAGATGCTTTCTCAACAACATTAGCACAACCTATAACAAAAACATCACAAGAGATATATGTTTCAGACGCAACTAAAATTTCAAATCCATATTCTGGAAGTAAGGCTAGTGTAGTTTATGTTGGCGATGAAAGAATTACATATAGTGGTGTAGACGGTACTAGATTATATGGCATTACAAGAGGTACATTAGGTACCAGCATAGAAGCACATACGGCGGGCACAAAAGTAGTTGACGCCAGTGAACAAAACAGATTTGAAATCGGCTCATTAGAGTTTGGTGCCGGTTTTGACCCTGAAACATCAATTTGGAACAGCACAAATACAGCATTAGCAGATTCTAATACTATTATTGCTCGATTCTTAAAAGATAAACCAGGGTCTTACTTTAGTTAATGGATAAAAATAAACGGAGTATTTTATAAAAGAGATAAATACCTATATGAACGATAAAGATAACAACAACGAAAAAGTAGAAAATACAGATTCAAATATGACTGATAAGATTGGTTTTGATGTTTCAGGACACATTCTAATCAGAGATAAGGACTCTGGTGAAGAATTAGTTAATAAAAGAAATGCTATTCACTATGGTAACTTAGGTTATCTAATATCACAAGCATTGGGAAACCAAGATAATAAAATAATTCATTTTATGGCTTTTGGGAATGGTGCTACTAGTGTAGACAGTTCCGGTAAAGTAATTTACAAAAGCACAAACACTAGCGAAAGCAGAGAGACAGACGCATCGCTATACAGAAAGACATTTGCTAAAGTAATTAGCAATACAGCACAGAATAGTGATCAGACAAATAACAAGTTAGAAGTTATTGAAGGTTCAGGATTTACTGATATGAAAATAACTTGTACATTAGGTTTAAGTGAACCTGCTGGACAAGATTCATTTGATACTTCTTCAAGTAATGAAGGAGATTATATCTTTGATGAACTAGGACTTGTAACGTATGTAGATGGCGCGAATGCCACTACAGCAAGTAGCAGTGGTGAGTTATTAACACATGTAATATTTCACCCAGTACAAAAAAGTTTAAACAGAATAATAGAAGTCATTTATACCTTGCGTATTCAAATGACATAAAGAGGAAATAAAAGATGGCATATACAGTTTCAAATACAGATGGTAGCCGTACAATAACGGTAGCCGATGGAACTTTCGATACTACGACATATTCTGTTACACTTATTGGTAAGAATATTACAAATTACGGACAAGTATTTGTACAAAATTCTATAAGGCACCTAGAAAACTTTGCTAGTGCCACCGCACCTAGTGTAGCATCGCCTTTAGTTGGGCAAGTGTGGTATGACAAAACAGGCAAAGTTCTAAGAGTTTATAAATCAGCGACAGAAGGTTGGGTAAGAGTTTCTCCCGTAGTATCAGAAACAGCACCAACAGACGGACTTTCAGATGGCGCGATGTACTTCGATACGTCGGACAACAAATTAAAAATTTATAGTAGTGGAGCATTTACTGATACCAGTTACTCCGGTACTGTTACAGACGAATACCAATTAATTAGTGCTTTAGGTACGCCATCATCTTATGGTACTAGAGGAAGAACGGTATTCTTAAAAGATACAGCAGGTGTGGCCCGCGCGGTACATGCCATAACTTATGTAAATAATTCAGAAACAGACGCAGAACATCCAGGTGGTGAAACAATTATGGCACTATTTAGTGATCATACAGAATTTGTTGTTTCAGATGCTTTTTCACAAACAGACGACGATACTGCTAACTTTAATTGGTTTAGTCAAATTACTGCTACCGACGGTTTCAAAGGAAGTGACGGCACAGTTGGAGGCATCAAAAAGGGTCTTAACTTAAGAAATGAATATGCTAACACATCAATTGCTTTAGCAGATAGAGCCATCGAAGCAGATAGTGTCACTGGTAATTTAAAAATTGGTAGTTCTTACTATCCAATCAGTACTATTGTTAGATCAAGTGCTGATATAGTTCCAGATCAAGGTGATATTTATGATTTAGGTTCTACCACAAACAGATGGCAGGACTTACACATTAATGGTATAGGATACTTTGGAACAAGTGGACAACAAGCATTTATAAAACCAGCCACAGGTGCTCAATTACACATAGGTGAAAATGGAAACAAAGTACATCAAATACATGCCACAACAGCAGATATCACCACAATTAATGGTACTGATGTAAACATTACATCAAATTTAAATGTCACAGGTCATATTGTTGCTAATAGTGTTACGGCTGATATTAATTTTGATGACTTT
>TARA_B100001057_G_scaffold163006_1_pt1 | contig 29809 bp, 30 predicted proteins | sample TARA_B100001057 | Tara Oceans TARA_B100001057 (sample SAMEA2621839) | marine metagenome | biome: marine biome (ENVO:00000447); feature: surface water layer (ENVO:00002042); material: "saline water (ENVO:00002010), including plankton (ENVO:xxxxxxxx)" | depth 5 m
TACCTGGTACTCGTTACCCTGCTGGCGGCGATTGGCTGGATGCTGTCTAAAGAGGCAGTTTTAATGATGCCGCCCCTGATGTTCATGGCGGCTCGCTTTCTGATTGCCGGCTCCTTTCTCGCCCTGCTGGCCTTACCCTCGCTGTTAAGGCTTACCCGGGACCAGATACTCCGAAGCCTGGGTGTGGGCTTTGTGTTCGGCATTGCCATGACCTGCTGGATCATGGGGCTGTATCACACCGACAGCATGGGCGAAGGCGCGTTTCTGACCAGCCTGGGCGTGGTGATTGTCCCGATCATTGCCCGTACAGTATTTGGCGAACAGCAGCCTTTGAGCACCTGGCTGGCGATACCGATTGCGGTGGCCGGTCTGGCGCTTTTGTCCCTCGAAAACGGCTTCAGGCCAGACCCGGGGCAGCTCTATTTCGTTCTGGCGGCAACCATCTTTGCCCTGTACTTCACGCTCAATACCCGCGCCGCCAACCAACGCATCGTGGTCGACAAGCAAGGCAAATCGGTGGAGAAAAAGAAAGTACCGGCACTGCCGCTGACGGCCATTGCCCTGCTTACCGTTGGGACCGTGACCCTGGCGGAGTCCGCCATCAGCGAGCGTTGGACTCACACACTGACCAACCCCGAACCCATGCTCTATGTCTGGGTACTGGCCAGTGCCTTGATTGCCACAGCTGGACGTTTTCTGTTGCAGACCTATGCCCAGAGCCTGTCGGTGAACAGCCACGGTGTAGTGATACTGGTACTGGAACCGGTGTGGGTTGCTGTCTTCGCGGTTGCCTGGTTCGGCGAGACCATGACCCTGCTGCAAATAGCCGGCTGCGCGCTGATTTTTGCCGCGCTTCTGGTCAATCGCTGGAACGCCCTGAGCCGCGCCATCAAGGCCCTGATGAAAGCGAAAAATCCCCCGCAAAGAGGTTGACCAGGGCACCCGAAATCCGTATATTTCCACCCCGTTGCAGGACAGGACCATAGCTCAGTTGGTTAGAGCGCTACCTTGACATGGTAGAGGTCCGCGGTTCGAATCCGCGTGGTCCTACCAATCCTGCAGAAGAAGTCGCTTACAGCTTTGCTGGGCGGCTTTTTTTGTGCCTGCAACATTCAGTCTCATTCCTTCCGATGTTCATACGTTGCGTTCAACCGCCCGGCAAGGTAGTCCGAACATCGTATCGGCTCATACTTGGGCGCTTCGTTCGGTTTTACATCCCGGGGGTCCACCACCGCATCCGGCTCCACTTCCAGGAAAAACGCCACGGAGTAACGTTCGCGCTCTGGCGCTTTCACCCTGTGCGGAGTTGAAAGATAGGTGTCGTTAGTCCAGCGCATCAGGCAGTCACCAATATTGCACACAAACGCGCCCGGGACGTGGGGAGCATCCAGCCACTGTCCTGTCCGGCTGCGCACCTGCAATCCGGCGACACCATCAGTGGCGAGAATAGTGATGTTGCCATAATCCGTATGAGTGCCAGCTCCTGCATCTTCCCGGACATGGGCATCCGACCCAGGCGGATAACGGAGCATTCTCAAAGTCGCGATTGGCTGCTCCAAATGGCGTTCAAAAAAGGTTTCCGGCAGACCAAGGTCCAGGCTAAAGCCACGATGGATCAGGCGACCAAGTTCCAGGCATTCATCAAAATAACCCAGCGCCCCGGCCTTCCAGCCCTCAATCGGCGGCCAGAAATTAACACCCCGGAACGGCTTTCCTGCCAGCACATCTGGGTGGTCTGCCGGGAAATCGGTGCCAATGTTGAAGGCCTCTTTCCGGTCTGCGCCGGCTTGCGGATTCAGTCTTTCATCCGCCAGCGCCACATAACCGCGATTGTGCGGAGACAACCTGATCGACATCTGCTGCTTCTGCTCGGCTGGCAACTGGAATACCTGCCTGGCCAGATCAAATACGTTATGACAAACACCCTCCGGGATGCCGTGATCGCTAACATAGAAAAAGCCGATATCACGACAGGCCCGTCCTAATTCCGCCGCCGTTGCCTGGCGCTCAGCCAGATCAGGGCCGCGTAAACCTTTCAGCGAAATCACAGGTAACTCATTCATCAGTCATCCTCAGGCATAACCGGTTGTATTGGGGTCTTCAGCATTACTTCGTCGCAGTTGGCCCCCGGACCAGCGCGATCCACCACCAGATAGTCGGAGTCAGCTTCCAGAGGCAGCAGCGGCGCGTGCCAGGTACCCGGCCGGTAGTTCACACCCTGCCCGCTTCTGGCTAGGAAAACCCTCACCGCCGTTTCATCAAAGTTGCCGGGAGGTGCCACCACCGCCAGGAAGTCGCCACCGCCCATTGGCACAAACGCCTGACTCCCGAGGGGGTGTCGTTCCATCATGTGGATCTCCAGCGGTGAAAGCGGCTGGCCCCGGAAAATGGAGAGGATTGCCCGGGCGCCATCGCCCAGACACTCGATACTCGCCAGGTTGTGGAATCGCTCAGTCCGGCCCTGGTTGATCAACAAAGGTGCCGGGCCGTGAGTGTCAATTACGTCACCGAAGGGCTCGAAAGCTTCGCGGGTGAGCCGCTCAACCGCTATTAGTCGTAACACGCTCACAGAACCGGCTTCCCGAATAACCGAAGCCGACTTACACCACCGTCCGGAATCATGTTGAAGCGGATGTGAGTTATGGCTCCAAGCTCCTTGAGGTCCGTGAACTTCATTATGGCATCCGCCTCAAGGGACTGGCGCTCCATTAAGGTCGGCCAGAACATGCTCTGGGTGACCAACGAAGCGGCCGTGCCCTCATCGGCTTCCACACACGCTGCCTGAATCGAGCATGCAGCCGGAAAGTTGCCTTTGAAGTGCGCCGTGTCTACCTCAATGCTTTCCGGAATACCTTTATGGCCGAGGGCCAGAATGCACCAGTCATTGCCTGGTTCTCGCCGACGCCGTGTTTCCCAGCCATCGCCCATATTGATGCCCCGCCCGGGGCGTAACAGTTTTCTGGGCTCACCATAGTGGGCGTCGCTCCAGGCCACCTGGTCGGCACCGCATTCCAGGGCCAGCAGGTTAATAGATTGGCCGGGGGCTACCTGGCTCCAGTCTACCCAGGGCCTGCCATAAACCCGCAGGCGCGCAAGCCCGCCGTCCGGGTAGATGTGCAAACGCACATGGGTCCAGGGCTGGTCAGAGGTAATGGCACAAAACCGGTGGTCGTTGCCGGCCAGTTCGGTAGCCGGTACCAGCGGAACCCACTCGCTGTTGCCATCAGGCGCGGCGGCAGGGCTGTAACAGGCTTCCAGTGATGCCGCCGGTGGGAAGTTACCGGTAAAGAAACTGGTGTCAAAGTCCACACCGGTCAGCACGCCCGGCATGGCCAGCCGGACAATGCACCAGTCGTGGCCTGTGGTCCGCCGCCGGCGGGTTTCCCAGCCGTCCATCCACTTGCCGTGGTCGTCGTAACGATCGGGGTAGAAAGCGGCCGGTTCAGGTGACAGCATTCGTTCGCGGGGAGCAAAGAACTCGTCGGTGACTTCCAGAACCTCGGCCCCCAGAGAACTGTCGGCCAGGTTAAGCCCCTGCCGGGCGAACTCAGGGCCTTCGGGTAAAGGGGCAATCATTACATCAGTCATGGCAGATACTCGAGGTGGGTTGTGACTCAAAGGGATGGTGCGCTCGCCAGTGCCGGGCAATATCAACCCGGCGGCACACCCATACCCGGTCTTGCTGTTCGAGGTAGTCAAGAAAACGCTGCAAGGCGCGGAATTTTCCGGGCCGGCCGATCAGGCGGCAATGCAGCCCAACCGACAGCATCTTCGGCACCTCTAGCCCTTCGGCATACAACACGTCGAAACTGTCTTTCAGGTACTGGAAGAACTGTTCGCCGGTATTGAAGCCCTGGGGTGAGGCAAACCGCATGTCGTTCGCTTCGAGTGTATAGGGAACCACCAGATGGGGATGTTTATGGCCATCGGAGCTGGAAACTTCCGTCCAGAATGGCAGGTCATCGCCATAGTAATCGCTGTCGTACAGGAAGCCCCCGGTCTCAACCACCAGTCTGCGAGTATTAGGGCTGTCACGGCCGGTGTACCAGCCAAGCGGGCGCTCGCCAGTAAGTGCCTGGTGCTGCTCTATGGCAAGCTGCATGTAGCACCGCTCTTCGGACTCACTCATCCCCTGATAATGAATCCAACGCATGCCATGGCAGGCGATTTCATGGCCGTCTTCAATAAACGCTTTGACCACCTCCGGGTTGCGGGCCATGGCCATGGTCACACCGAATACGGTCAGCGGCAGCCCACGGCGCCGAAATTCCCGCAACACCCGCCAGACCCCGGCGCGGGAGCCGTACTCGTACAGCGACTCCATACTCATGTGCCGGTCACGGTAAGGCGCGGCACCGATGATATCCGATAGAAAGGTTTCCGAGTGTTCGTCGCCGTGCAGCACGCAGTTCTCGCCGCCTTCTTCGTAATTCAGTACAAACTGCACCGCGATACGTGCATTACCGGGCCACTGCGCGTGGGGCGGATGTTCACCGTAACCGCACATGTCCCTTGGGTAGGCTTTACCTTCATTCATCCAGGTCGCTCCAGGCCGCAGCCTCTTAGAATAACGTCAACAAGAAAATCTGCGGCATGCTCGAAGTCCCTTGGCTCGTACTCTGCCTTGTTTTCCACCATCAGGATTTGCACCTGAAAATCGGCATAATGCTGGGTCGACGACCAGATCAGGAAAATCAGCTGTACCGGATCCACCGGCGCCATCCTGCCCTCATCAATCCAGTGCTGGATTACCGACGCCCTGCCCCGCACCCACTCGCGCATGTTGGTGCGCAGGTGGTCGAGCAAGAAGGGCGCGCCCTGAATGATTTCCATGGCAAACAATCGTGACGCTAGCGGGTATTGCTGCGACATGTTCACCTTGGTGCGAATAAAGGTTTCCAGTGCAGTAGCCGGATCGTCGTCCGGTTTTATTTCCGAGAATACTTTGTTCCAGCGCAGCAGAATGTCGTCGAACATGGCGCTGTACATGCGTTTTTTGTTGCTGAAGTAATAAAGCACGTTGGACTTCGGCAAGCCGGCCCGTTCAGCAATATTCTGGATGGTGGTGCCCTTGTAGCCGTGCAGGGCAAACTCCTGCTCGGCCGCCTGCAGAATGGCTTCCCGGTTCCGCTCCCGGATCCGGCCAGGCCGGTAGCTCCGGCCCGCTTCAGATGTGTTCTGCTGCACTGACAGTGATCTGGTCATGGTTCACTCACTTGTTGTCCGGTGATTCAGGAGTCCACCCTTTCCATTCCGATGGACTCCTGAAATGGATCAAAAGTGGAATTTCACCAGTGCGCTGACTGAACTCTGGGTGTCTACCAGCGTCTCGTTCAGGCCAAACTTGTTGTTCCAGTACTGGTACTCAATACCGGCGTAGAGCACGCCCGGGTTGCCCATGAAGTTACCCACGTCCAGCTTGATCTGGGGCGTGAACTGGAACTCGGACTCGTGATCACTGGCCGAGGTGGACCAGTCGATGTAACCATCCACCAGGAATTTCGCCGCACCCACATCAAACGGCAGGCCCCAGGTGACCGTCATCTGCCAGTCATCACTGATCTCGCTGTTATCAACGTAGTAGAAAGATGTAGTGAAGTAACGGAACGCAGGCACGTCCCACGCCAGGCCGAAACCGTACATGTAGTTGTTTGCCTCGGTACCGCCGCCAAATTCGTACTGCCCGGCCAGGGTGATGTCTTTCACCGGCCCGAACGACAAATCCTGGCCTGTCAGCCAGCTGCCGCTGATATTGGGCGCGAATTCACCGTATACGTTGTCGGTACCTTCAAGGTCTCCCTGAGGCTGCTCCCGGTCGATAAAGAAGAAGGTGCCACCCCAGTTGTGGGCGGTCACGTTCTCGAACGTAAAGTAGGTCGCCTCGTATTCCACTCCCCCGTTACCACCGGCGTCGAACTGAACGCCCTGGTAATCGGCACTGTGCAGGATGGAGATACTGGAGCCACCGAAGAACTTCTCGGCATGGGCAGCAGGCGCAAAACAGGCTGCAGCAACGCAGCTTGCGATCAGGGTTTTACGAAGTGCTTTCATGGCATAGCCTCTCTGGTTACTTTTTTGGGTCATCGGTTGTTAGCAGTACATCGTTTTAGTTAATGTCCCGGCCGGTAGGGCTGGCCAAGAGACAGCGGGGTGTTCAACCGGGTGCGTACCGGGTCGAACGACAAAAGAATCAGCATCAGGATGGTGACCACGTAGGGCAGCATCGCCAGCAACTCGGTGGGGCTGCGCCAGCCCAGCCCCTGGAGCACCAGGTGAAGAATGGAGGCCGCCCCGAACAGGTAAGCACCCAACAGCAAGCGCCCGGGGCGCCAGCTGGCAAACACCACCAGCGCCAGCGCTATCCAGCCCCGGCCTGAGGTCATGTTCTCGGTCCACATTGGGGTGTAGGCCAGCGACAGATAGGCACCGGCAAGGCCGGCCATGGCCCCGCCAAAGGCCACCGCAAGGTAACGCACGGTGAGTACCCGCAAGCCATTGGCGTTGGCCGCACCTGGCGACTCCCCAACGGCCCTCAGAACCAGGCCGCCGCGGCTGAAGCGCAGGAACAGAGCAACACCTGCAAACACCAGCCAGGAAAAATACACCAGCAAATCCTGGGTGAAGAGCGCCCGACCCAGCACTGGAAGATCACTCAACAGGGGGATCGCAATTTTTTCAAAACCCTCGATGGACTGGCCGACAAAGCCGGCACCCACGAAGGCGCTCAGGCCCGTGCCGAAGATGGTTAACGCCAGCCCGGCGGCGTACTGGTTGGCGGAGAGGGTCACTGCCATAACGGCGAACAACATCGACATCGCCAGCCCGGTCAGCATGGCGACAACAACCCCGGCGGCCAGGCTGCCGGTAGACAAGGTCGCGATGAACCCGGCCACCGCGCCCATCAGCATCATGCCCTCCTGCCCCAGGTTGAGAACGCCGGAGCGCTCACAGATCAGTTCGCCCAGGGCCACCAGCAGCAGCGGGGTGCCGGCCACCATCGTGGCGGCAAGAATGTTGGTCAACAGGTCCATATCAGAGCTCCTGGCCGGCCGGGGCGGCGGGTTGGGACAGGCCTGCCGGTAAAGGCCGGCGAAAACGAATCCGGTAGTGAATAAAGGCATCGCAGGTGAGCAGGTAGAATAGCAGCATTCCCTGGAACATGGCGGTCACCGCCTTGGGCATGTTCATGGCAATCTGCAACATCTCGCCGCCAATAAAGGTCAGAGCCAGCAAGGCACTGGCGGCAATAATGCCCAGGGCATGCATCCGGCCCAGAAACACCACAATGATCGCGGTGTAGCCATAGCCCGGCGACACCTGGGGCACCAGCTGTCCGATCGGCCCGGTCACTTCCGCGGCGCCAGCCAGCCCCGCAGTTGCGCCACCAACCAGCAGCGCAAACCAGGTCAGCCGTCTGGCACTGAACCCGGCAAACGCCGCCGCCCGATGATCCTCACCCACCACGTTCAACTGGTAGCCGATGAAGCTGCGGGCAAACAGCACCCATACTGCGACAGCCGCCAGCAACCCGAAGGCCAGGCCGATGTGCAGCCGCGTGCCGTTAATCAGCGCTGGCAACAAAGCCGCATCGGCAAACATCACCGACTGGGGAAAGCCAAACCCGTAGGGATCTTTCAGGGGCCCGTGCACCGCATAGAGCAGCAGGTTCAGGGCGATGTAATTGAGCATGATGGTGGTGAGGATTTCGTTGCAGTTCAGGTGAGTCTTGAGAAACGCCGCAATCGCCGCCCATGCCATACCACCGGCAATGCCCGCCAGCAGAACCGCCGGCAAAACCAGGAATCCACCGGCCTCCCCCACCGAAACCGCAACAGCACTGGCCGCCACCGCGCCAATCAGGAAATGGCCCTCGGCACCGATATTCCAGATTCTGGCCCGGAAGCAGACCGTCAGCCCGGCGGCACACAGCAACAAAGGCGCGGTTTTCAGGCCCAGCTCGGCAAGTCCGGTGAGGTCACTGATCGGCGTGATAAAGAAGAAGGTCAGGGCCTGGATCGGGTCTTTACCCATGCCGAGGAATAACAGGAAGCCGGTTGCGACCGTCAGGGCCAGGGCCAGCAGAGGCGATAACCAGCGCAGGGTGGTAGAGGCTTCAGGGCGGCGCTCAAGCTGCAGCATCAGCAAACTCCTCCGCCTTGAAGTTTCCCGCCATCCACTGCCCGAGTTGATTTATGCTCAACTCAGAAGCCGGGGCCAATGGTGACAGCCGGCCATTACAGATGGCGCCCATCCGGTGACAGAGCTGGTAGAGCTCATCCAGGTCTTCGGATATCAGCAGGATGGCGGCGCCCTCATCGCGCAGTTTTACCAGCGCCTGATGAATAGCCACCGCCGAGCCCACATCCACACCCCAGGTTGGGTGGGAGGCCACCAGAAGCCTTGGTGACTGACAGGCTTCGCGGCCGAGAATGTATTTCTGCAGGTTGCCGCCGGATAAGCTCGAGGCGCTGCTTTGCTCGCCAGAGCAGCGCACGCCAAAGCGTGAAATGACGTCTCTGGCAAACTCCCGAACCCGTTGCCGCCGAATCACACCACGCCGCACCAGGCTCTGCCCTGCAGCGGTCAGCAACGCATTGTCGGCCAGCGACATCACCGGCACGGCGCCCCGGCCCAGCCGCTCCTCGGGCACCACAGCCAGCCCCCGGGCTCGCCGTGCCCCGGGAGGCAGGCGGTCAATCGCCTCGCCGGTGAAACGAATGGCCTCGCCCTTGAGGGTGATCTCTCCGGACAAAACCTTGAGCAGTTCCTCCTGTCCGTTTCCGGCCACCCCGGCAATGCCGACGATCTCGCCTGCGCGCAAGGAAAAACCGATGTTCTTCAGGCTGGTGCCGAAAGGGTCATCCGTTTGCCAGCTCAGCTCCTGCACCTGCAGCAGGGTGTCACCCGGTTGGGCAGCGCTGACCTGGGTTGAAATCGGGGTATCGTCGCCCACCATCAGGCGGGCGATGTCTGAGGCAGATAAGTCTTTCGGCTGGCAATGTCCGCTCACCCGGCCCTGGCGCAACACCGTGGCCTGATCGCACAGGCTTCTGACTTCCTCCAGCTTGTGGCTTATAAACAGAATGCTGCAGCCGTCCCTGGCCAGTTTGCGCAACGTTTTGAACAGTGTGGCCACTTCCTGGGGTGTCAGTACCGAAGTGGGTTCGTCCAGGATCAGCAGGGTACTTTCCTGAACCAGGCAGCGGACAATCTCCACCCGTTGCCGCTCCCCCATAGACAAGGTGCTGACAAAGCGCCGGGGGTCCAGTGCCATCCCATAGTGTTCGGACACCTCCCGGATACGCTGCTCCAGTGCGCCCCGGTCGCGAACCTCATCTGCCGGCAGGCCCAGCGCAATGTTTTCCGCCACGGTCAGGGTTTCAAACAAAGAGAAGTGCTGAAAGACCATGCCTATGCCCAACTGCCGGGCCCGGGCAGGGTTCTCCACTGTCACCGGGTGGCCATTCCAGACAATACGACCGGCATCCGGCTGAACCACGCCATAGATGATTTTCATCAGCGTGCTTTTGCCCGCGCCATTCTCCCCCAGCAGGGCGTGGATCTCGCCGGCGCCCACAGTAAGGTCTACGCCGTCGTTAGCCCGGCATCCCGGGTAATCTTTCACGATCCCCTGCAGCTTTAACCTCTGAGCAGAAACTGCCATTCCCGGTCTCCTCGTAGTCTGGGTCAGGTCCGGCCATAAAGAATCTGACCAACCAATCAACATTTGGTAGCTGAGCAATAACCTTGCCAAAAATGAATTGGTGCTTGATTTGAACAGAGCTAACCAGTTGGTCAGCTTTTTGCAGAAGCTCTGGAAAAGAAACTGATCCTGGCGCCTGCCTTATAGGTGCAAGGCCCCGGAATCCCCTTTCCAGACAGCAGAAGCGGAGACCAAGGTGATCGAATTTGTTCTCAACGGCCGTGCCGAAAAAATTGACCAGGCCGACCCAAACCAGAGCATTCTGGAGTGGCTACGCACCAAAAAGCGGCTTACCGGTACCAAAGAAGGCTGCGGCTCCGGAGATTGCGGCGCCTGCACCGTGATTACCGGGGCGCCAGACAAGAACGGTCAAATTCGCTATGAAGCCATTAACAGTTGCATCACCCTGATTGGCAGCCTGCAGGGCAAGCACCTGCTGACCATTGAAGCCTTTCGGGAACAGCCGGCACACCCGGTTCAGCAGAGCCTGATGGACTGCCACGGGGCACAGTGCGGTTTTTGCACCCCGGGCATTGTCATGTCATTGATTGCCCTGCACAGCGAATCTGCACCGGGCGACGCCGACGACCACAAACTGATGGAGGCCCTGGCCGGAAACCTGTGTCGCTGTACCGGCTACCGGCCGATCATGGAAGCCGGCCGGCAGGCGCTGGTGCAAAGCTGGCAACCTGGCTCCGATAACCACCCTGCCCGGTATCTGGCCAGGGCCGATAAAGCGGATGGGCTCGCAACGGTTGACGACACCTCGATGACCAGTCTGGAAGCCCGGAACGGCAATCAATACTACGCCCCGGCAGCCCTGCCTCAGCTCAAACGCCTGTTGCGCGCTCACCCGGATGCCCGGCTGATTGCCGGAGGTACGGACCTTGTGCTGGAGATCACCCAACAGCTGAAAACCCTGCCCAAGCTGATTAGCCTGGAGCGAGTGCGGGAACTGAATGGCTGCCAGCTGGAAGAAAACCACCTGGTGATCGGGGCCGCCACCCCCTACCGGCAGTTCCACAGCCAGCTGTCCGGGCTCTGGCCGGCCTTCGACCACCTGCTGGAACGGCTAGGCTCATTGCAGGTGCGCAACCGGGGTACCCTCGGCGGCAACATCGCCAACGCCTCCCCCATTGGCGATATGCCGCCGGCATTGATAGCGCTCGATGCCACCCTGGTACTGGAAGGCCCGGAGGGGGCCAGGGAACTCCCGGCAGAACAGTTCTTCAAGGGCTACCGGCAAACCGACCTGCAGCCCGGCGAGTTTGTCCATTCCATCCACATCCCCGTTCCCGAGCCCAACCAGCGCCTGTTCATCTATAAGGTTTCAAAACGGCTCGATGACGATATCTCCGCGGTGCTCGGAGCTTTCCGGCTGACCCTTCGGAACGGTGTGGTTCAGGATTGCCGACTCGCCTACGGCGGTATGGCCGCAACCCCTGCCCGCGCACGCCTTACAGAAGCCGCGCTGCTGGGCAAACCCTGGAATCAACGTTCTGTTGAGCAGGCTATAAAAGCGCTGAGCGACGACTTCTCCCCGTTGACCGACGTGCGGGCTTCTTCCGCTTACCGGTTACAGGTCGCGGGCAATCTGCTTTACAGGGCACTACTCGAAAACTCCGACCTGCATCACCGGGATACCCCGCTCATGGTGACCGACTATGCGTAAACTTCCGCTCAATACCCCCACCCCGGCCCACAGCGCTCTGGGCGTAGTGGGCACCGGCGTCGAACACGACAGTGCCTGGCTGCATACCAGTGGCCAGGCCCGGTATATCGATGACCTGCCTGCCCCCGAAGGCCTGCTGCACGCGGCCGTGGGCCATAGCGAACAGGCCCATGCCCGGATTCTGGAGATGGACCTGTCCCGGGTTCTTGCCAGCCCCGGCGTTGTCGCGGTCATTACCGCTGCCGATGTACCCGGCCACCTGGATATCGGCCCGGTGTTCCCCGGTGATCCGGTGCTGGCCCAGGACACGGTTGAACACATCGGCCAGCCGCTGTTCGCCGTTGCCGCGACCAGTCACGAGGCGGCCCGCAAAGCGGCCCGCAAAGCCATCGTGAACTATCAGCCACTGGAAGCCGTCATCACCGTTCAGGATGCCCTGGAACACCAGCTGTTTGTGCGGCCGGGCCGGCGCCAGCAACGGGGTGACCCGGACCAGGCCATCGCCGGCGCCCGCCACCAGCTTAAAGGCCAGCAACACATCGGCGGTCAGGAGCACTTTTATCTGGAGGGCCAGGCCTGCCTGGTGGAGCCCACCGAAGATGGCGGCATGTTCGTCCATACCTCCAGCCAGCACCCCAGTGAGGTGCAGAAGCTGGTGGCCGAAGTGCTGGGCTTGCCCATCCATTGCGTGCAGGCTGAAGTACGCCGCATGGGGGGCGGCTTTGGTGGCAAGGAAACCCAGGCAGCACCGCTGGCCTGCGTGGCGGCACTGCTGGCCCGGGTGACCGGCTGCCCGGTCAAATACCGCTTGTCGCGCTCAGACGACATGGTGCAAACCGGCAAACGCCATGATTTCTTCAACACCTACCACATCGGTTTTGACGACTCGGGGCTGATCAAAGGCGCGGACCTTATGGTGGCCGGGCGCTGCGGTTATTCTCCGGACCTTTCAGATGCCATTGTCGACCGGGCCATGTTCCATGCCTGCAACGCCTACTACCTGGACCAGGCCCGGGTGGTTGGCCACCGGTGCAAGACCCACACGGTATCAAACACCGCGTTCCGGGGCTTTGGTGGGCCCCAGGGCATGATGATCATCGAACAGGCCATGGACGACATTGCCCGCCATCTGGGCAAAGACCCCCTGGATATCCGCAAACTCAACCTATTCGGCCCCGGCCGCGATGTCAGCCACTATGGCCAGACCATCGAACAACAGGTGCTGCCGGAACTGATCGCACAACTGGAACGCAGCTCCGCTTACCGCCAGCGGCGCCAGGAAATCATTGCCCTGAATGCCCGCAACCCGGTGCTGAAACGCGGGCTGGCGCTGACCCCGGTGCAGTTCGGCATCTCCTTTACCGCAAAACACCTGAACCAGGCCGGTGCACTGGTGCACATCTACACCGATGGCAGCATTCAGGTAAATCACGGCGGTACCGAGATGGGCCAGGGCCTGTACATCAAGGTAGCGCAGGTGGTCGCAACCGCCTTTCAGGTGGACGTGGCGCGGGTCAAGGTTTCCGCTACCCGCACCGATAAGGTACCGAACACCTCCCCCACGGCGGCCTCTTCCGGTTCCGACCTCAATGGCATGGCTGCGCTTGATGCCTGCGAAAAGATACTGGGTGGCCTGACCGCCTTTGCTTCATCCCACTGGAATGTGCCGGAAGAACACGTGCGGTTCCATGCTAACCAGGTTCATATCGGAGACCACTGCCTGAGTTGGGAAGACTTTATCCAGACCGCCTACATGCACCGGATATCCCTGTCCTCCAGCGGCTTCTATGCCACACCGAAGATCCACTATGACCACGACGCCGGTCAGGGCCGGCCGTTTCTGTACTACACCAACAGTGCCGCCTGCTCCGAGGTCGTAGTCGACACCTTGACTGGTGAATACCGGGTGCTGCGTACCGACATTCTGCACGATGCCGGGCGCTCCCTGAACCCGGCCATCGACATGGGTCAGATTGAAGGCGGCTTCATTCAGGGCATGGGCTGGCTCACCACGGAAGAGCTGGTGTACAGCGCCGAAGGCCGGTTACTGACCACCGGCCCAGCCACCTACAAAATTCCCGCCGTTTCCGATTGCCCGCCAGACCTGCGGGTAGCGCTGCTGAAAGACAGCCCCAACCACGAAGCCACGGTATTCCACTCCAAAGCCGTGGGCGAACCCCCGTTCATGCTTGGCATTTCAGTGTGGAGCGCGCTTCGCGACGCGGTATCCAGCCTCAGCGACTACCGCTTCAGCCCGCCACTGGACACGCCGGCGACACCGGAACGTGTACTGAATGCCGTTACCGAAACCCGGCGCTGGGTAAACCAACAGGAGAACGGACAATGATGGCAACGCCCCTTAACTGGCACCAGGCGGTCGCCCTCTGTGAGCAGCGTGGTGAGCCCTATGCCCTGATCACCGTGCTGGGTGTGACCGGCTCGGTACCGCGGGAGCCCGCCACCAAAATGGTGATCACCGGAGAACACTGTTACGACACCATTGGTGGCGGCCATCTGGAGCACCGCATCTGCCAGCAGGCCCGGGAGCGTCTGGCCAAGGGCCTTTACCGGAGTGAACTGGCGCATTTTCCCCTGGGCGCAAGCCTTGGCCAGTGCTGCGGCGGCAGTGTGTCGGTGCTTCTGGAAACCCATCCGGGTAGCCAACAACAACTGGTGATCTTTGGCGCCGGCCACGTGGCCAGGGCCCTGGTGACCATCCTGGCGGAACTGCCCTGGCGCGTTACCTGGGTTGACCCGCGACCAGAGCAGTTTCCAGCCGGGCCACCGGCCAATGTCCGGATTCACCACACCGATGACCCCGCCGGCGATGCACCTGAACTTTGCAACCAGCAGCAGGTGTTGATTGTCACCCACAATCACCACCTGGATTTCGAGCTTTGCCGGGCTCTGCTCACAGCCGGCACCGCCGCCGGTATCGGGCTGATCGGCTCTGCCACCAAGGCCGAACGTTTTCGTCAGCGCCTGGCCCATCGCGGTTTTTCGGATACCGACATTGCCCGCATCCGCTGTCCTGTGGGGCGGTCCGACGTGCCGGGCAAACGCCCTATGGAAGTCGCGGTTTCCATCATGGCCGAGCTGCTCACCCTGACGGCAGAGCCTGGCAACCCTGCGCCCAAACGGGGCATATCCTGGCAGCAACTCAAAGGCCTGCTACCCGACAAAGAAACCGGAGACCTCCCTTTATGAACCTTGGCGATTTCAATCAACTGCCAGCAGCCGAGGCGGAACCACTGCTGCGGAACTGCTGCGCAGCAGATACCTGGGTGCAAGGCATGCTCAACGCCCGACCTTTCACTGATCGCGGCAGCCTCTACGCCGCGTGCCGGCAACTCTGGCCGCAGTTGACGGAAGCCGACTGGCTGCAAGCGTTCGAGGCCCATCCCAGAATCGGCAACCTTGCCAGCCTTCGGAAAAAGTACGCCAGCACCCGCACCCTGGCCGGCGACGAGCAGGCCGGCACCCGGCAGGCGGATGAAGACACCCTGCAAAGACTGAGCACCGGCAACCAGGCTTACCTGGACAAGTTCGGATTCATTTTCATTGTCTGTGCCACCGGCAAAAGCGCCCCGGAGATGCTGGAACTGCTGGAACAGCGCCTGTGCAACACCCGGGCCGAGGAGCTGCAGAACGCGGCACAGGAGCAGGCAAAAATAACCGAATTACGACTGGAGAAACTGCTATGAGCCCGATCACCACCCACGTTCTCGATATCGGCAGCGGCAAACCGGCCGCAGGTGTTCGGGTTGTGCTGGAACGGATCATCGAAGGCGGCCCCCAACTCATGGCCGAAGGCGCTACCGACCAGGATGGCCGGATCACCTCATGGTTATCCGGCCCGGTCGATTCCGGTCATTACCGGCTGCGCTTTGCCACCGGCGACTGGTACCAAAAGCGCAAGCTGGACTGCTTCTACCCGGAAGTGACCATCGACTTCACCGTTGCCGACACCGATAGCCACTACCACGTGCCCCTGCTGTTGAACCAGTGGGGCTATTCCACTTACCGGGGGAGCTGATAGACGTGGACCCATTACTTGCGTTTCCGGCGGGATGCCAGGCTTACCGGGGCAACATCCTCCATTTTCTCAACGACCCGGGCAACGCCCCCGAGCCCGAACCTGACAGTTACGAGTACTACCCGGACGGCCTGCTGGTCGTTCACCAGGGCCGGGTACTGGCCACGGGGCCGGCCCCCGAACTCATATCACGCCTGCCCGGCGGAACCGATATCCGGCACTGGCCCGAGGGCCTGATTATGCCGGGCTTTATCGACACCCACGTGCATATGCCGCAACTGGCGGTGATGGCCAGTTACGGCACCCAGCTTCTGGACTGGCTGGAGACCTATACCTTCCCTCATGAAGCAAGGTTCTGTGAGGCCGGCTGGGCCAGGGGCGAAGCCGACCGGTTTCTGGATTTGCTGTTGCGCCATGGCACCACCTCTGCCCTGGTGTTCTGCACCTCGCACCCGGCCTCGGTTGATGCGGTGTTTGAGGGCGCACAAAGCCGGGGCATGGCCCTGACCGCCGGCAAGGTCATGATGGACAGGAACGCGCCGGCGAACCTGACCGACACAGCCCGGGAAAGTTATCGGGACAGCTGCGAACTGGCCAAACGCTGGCACAACCGCGGTCGCCTTCGCTACGCCATCACCCCCAGATTTGCCATTACCTCAAGCCCGGAACAACTGCAGCTGGCTGGTGAGCTGGCACAGGCATTCCCGGACGCCCTGATCCAGACCCACTGGGCTGAGAATACCGGTGAAATCGAACTCACCCGGCAACTGTTCCCGGAGCGACACAGCTACCTGGATGTGTACGACCACTATGGTTTGCTGGGCCGGAATACGGTGCTTGCCCATGGCATCCACATTGCCGACGAAGACCGCCAGCGGCTGGCACAAACAGGCACGTCCATCGCGTTTTGCCCCACCTCCAACACCTTCCTGGGCAGCGGCCTGTTCGATCTGGGCTCCGCCCGCGCTGCTGGTGTTCAGGTCGGGTTGGCGTCAGACGTCGGCGGCGGCACCAGCCTGTCCATGCTGGCCACCATGGCAGAGGCCTACAAGGTGTGCCGGCTCAGGGGCCAGACACTGACACCCTGGCTGGCTTTCTACCTGGCCACATTGGGTAATGCCAGGGTTCTGCAGCAGGAAGACCAGACGGGTAATTTCCGCCCCGGTAACCAGGCCGATTTTGTGGTTCTGGACCCGCTTGGCGCACCCATCACGGCGATGAAACACCGTGCCGGCCAAAGTCTGCAGGAATTGCTCTTTGACCTGATGATTCTGGGCGATGACCGGGCCATTGCCGCAACTGCCGTCGCCGGCCAGCTTCTCTGGCAGCGCCCTGACGCAGACGAACAACCTGCCCCCCTTTCTTTGACGGCAACAGGAGCCTGACCCTATGGAGGCGTATCTCACTGAATGGCTTGGGCTGATTATTCGCTGGTTTCATGTGATTGCCGGCGTCGCCTGGATTGGCGCATCTTTCTATTTTATCTGGCTGGACAACCACCTTCGGGAGCCGCCGGAATGGAAGCAAGCCAGGGGCATCAAGGGTGACCTTTGGGCCATACACGGTGGTGGCTTTTATGAAGTGGCCAAATACCATCTGGGCCCGGAGCAGATGCCCAGGGAACTGCACTGGTTCAAATGGGAAGCCTACAGCACCTGGCTCAGCGGCATGGCCCTGCTGCTGTTGGTTTACTATCTGGGCAGCCCCGGCTACCTGCTGGACCCGGCCAAAGCCGGTCTCGGCGCCGGCACCGGCGCCGCCCTCGGGCTGGCCAGTATCGCCGCGATGCTTGGCATTTATGAGCTGATGATCCGCAGCCCGCTGGCCGGCAATGGCAAGCTGTTCGGCGCCCTGCTCTACGCACTCCTGGTGTTTGCTGCCTGGGGCCTGTTCCAGATCTTCAGTGGCCGGGGCGCGTTCATTCATATCGGAGCGATGATCGGCACCCTGATGGTAGCCAACGTGTTTCTGGGCATCATGCCCTCACAGCGCGCCCTGGTGAGCGCGGTTCGCGAGGGCAAAACACCGGGGCCGGAGGTTGCCCGGCTGGCAGACCTCGCCAAGCTGCGTTCCACTCACAACAATTACCTGACCCTGCCGGTGCTGTTCATCATGATCAGCAACCACTACCCCATGTTGTATGGCCACCCCGAAGGCTGGGCCATTCTGGCGGCCATCGGTTTTATCACCGCCTTTGCCCGTCACTATTTCAACCTGAAACACCGGGGCATCCATAAGCCCGGAATACTGGTGCTTTCTGCCTTGCTGACCCTGGCTCTGGTATGGGCCCTCGCCCCTGACAACCGCAATTCTGACGCCGCTGTTGAACGCGTTGTGGCTACCGATACCGAGGTTTCCGGTCTGCTCCGCCAGCACTGTACCGCCTGCCATGCCCGGGAGCCGGCGCATCCGGGCTTTCAGGCACCGCCTGCCGGCATCGTACTGGAACAGCTGACTGACCTGCTGGCCCATTCCGCCCGGGTGCAGCAAGCAGCCGTCCGCACCCATTACATGCCCCTGGGCAATGCCAGCGGCATGACCGAGCAGGAACGCACCGCACTGGGGGGCTGGCTGGATAACGCTGGCCAATAACGCCCTGGCGGCACCGGTTTGGTCCACAGGGCCAGGCCGGAGCGCCATTTCAGGGCACTCTCTTAACACCCGGTGGAGCCCGGAAGCCAACAAAATAGACCATGTGGTCAGGTTTTGCGGCACTCGGGCCGGTGTTCCGGGACTCTGGTACGGCAATTGCACTTTCCCTGTGAGTACGCAAAACCTCTATTCCAAACACAGCGAGGAACACCTCCATGAAAGCAAAACAGCAAAAGCCCGGCCTGCTCAGGGGGCTGTCAAAAGCCGTCACTCTGGCAGGCGCCTTGGCCGCGAGCACCTTCGCCCAGGCTGATACCGACATTCGGTTTACCCTGGACTGGCGTTTCGAAGGGCCCTCTGCGCCTTTCCTGATGGCACTCGAAAAAGGCTACTTCAAGAGTGAGGGGCTCAACGTCACCATTGATGCCGGTAACGGCTCGGCAGGCGCGGTTACCCGCGTAGCCACCAATGCCTACGACATGGGCTTTGCCGACTTCAGCGCGCTGACAGAAACCACTTCAAAGAACCCGGAAACCGGCGTAACCGCTGTTTATATGGTCTACAACACCATGCCTGCGGCGGTGTTTGCCCTGAAAGACTCCGGCATTGAAAAGCCCGAAGACCTGGCAGGCAAAACTCTGGGCGCCCCCGTTTTCGATGGTGGCCGCAAAGCCTGGCCGTCGTTTGCGCGGCATAACAACCTGGCGGTGGACTCGGTTGAGTGGCAATCGGCCGATCCTGCCATCCGGGAAACCCTGCTCGCCCGGGGTGAGGTAGACGCCATTACCGGTTTCTACTTCACCAGTCTGCTGAACCTCGAAGCCCGCGGCGTGTCCCCGGACAACATCGTGGCGCTGAAATACCCGGATTACGGGGTGGAGTTCTACGGCAATACCATCATTGCCCAGGATGCCTTGCTCGAACAGAACCCGGAGGCGGTCAAAGGTTTTCTGAGAGCCTTCAACAAAGCGCTGAAAGAAACCATCGCAGATCCTGAAACCGCGATTACCTATGTAAAAAAACGGGATGGCCTGATCAAACAGGACCTGGAGCTGCGCCGCCTTAAACTGGCCATGGACAACCACGTGATCACCGAAGAAACCCGCGCGGAAGGTCTGGGCGCCATCACCGAAGCGCGCATGGAGCGGGCCGTGGCGGACATGGTGGCCTCCTATAACCTGGAACCGTCAGACCAACTCACGCAGTTGTTCGACAGCAGCTACCTGCCATCACAGGCAGAGCGCTCGATCGATTGACGCACCTGTGCCCGGGTACCGCGCACCCGGGCTCCCTGGCCTACCGGAGTACCAGATGAACCTTGTCGAGTTTGAGAATGTAAGCATGCGTTACGGAGAGGATGGCCCGCTGGCGATCGAAAACATCTCCCTGAGCGTGAAAGAAAATGAGTTTGTGGCGGTGGTGGGCCCTTCGGGCTGTGGCAAGTCCACCCTGATGAAGCTGGTCACCGGGCTTGCGCCACCGAGCGATGGCTATGTCTATCTGGGGGGCAAGCAAGTGGCGGGCCCGCAGAAGGGTGTTGGCATGGCGTTCCAGGCCTCCAACCTGCTGCCGTGGCGCACGACCCTTGAAAACGTGCTGCTGCCACTTGAGATAGTGGCGGAGTACCGCCACAAGTTCCGCCGGGAAAAAACACAGTTCGAAGAACTGGGGCGCGCCCTGCTCAAGCGGGTTGGCCTTGCCGGCTGCGAACACAAATATCCCTGGGAGCTGTCCGGCGGCATGCAGCAGCGGGCGTCAATCTGCCGCGCACTGATCCACCGCCCCTCCCTGCTGATGCTGGACGAACCGTTTGGCGCACTGGATGCCTTCACCCGTGAGGAACTCTGGTGCATGGTCCGGGATTTATGGCAGGAAGAGCCCTTTACCGTGGTTCTGGTAACCCACGACCTTCGCGAAGCGGTTTTTCTGGCCGATACCGTATACGTCATGAGCAAGGGCCCGGGCCGGATACTGGTTCGCAAGCCGGTAAACCTGCCCCGGCCCAGAGAGCTTTCCGTCACCTACACCGATCCCTTTGCCGACCTGGTGTTCGAATTACGTGACCACATTGGCCGAATCCGGGAGGGATCCTGATGACCCTGGCTCAGCGCAAACGCCTGTTGATGAAAGCCTCGCCCTGGCTATTGCTCCTGTTTCTGGGGCTGTTCTGGGAGCTGCTTTGCTTTGCTTTCCAGATTCCTGACTACCTGTTTCCCGCCCCCACCGATATCTGGCGCTCCTGGCTGGAATACCGGCCACAAATCATTGAGCATGCCACCCAGACCCTGTTCACCACCGTTGTCGGATTCGCCCTTGCCGTGGTATTCGGGCTGGTTCTGGGCATGCTGGTGGGTTCCTCACCGGTAATCTACAAGGCCGTCTATCCGTTGATGGTGGGCTTCAACAGCATCCCGAAAGTGGCTTTCGTGCCAGTGCTGGTAGTCTGGTTTGGCATTGGCACAGTGCCCGCCATACTCACCGCATTTCTGATCTCGTTCTTCCCGGTGGTGGTGAATATGGCCACCGGCCTGGCGACGCTGGAGCCAGAGCTGCAGGACGTTATGCGTTCGCTCGGCGCCAGCCGCATCGATATCCTGAAGAAAGTCGCCCTGCCCCGCTCCATGCCATACTTCTTCGCTTCACTCAAGGTTGCTATCACTCTGGCCTTTGTCGGTTCGGTCATCTCTGAAACGGTAGCGTCCAACGTTGGCATCGGGTACCTGATGCTGTCGGCAAGCTCGACGATGGATATGGGGCTGGTGTTTGCAGGCCTGGTGGTGATCGGCGTCATGGGCGTGGTGATGTACGAACTCTTCGCACTGGTCGAGCGCCGGATGACCGGTTGGGCCACGCGCGGTTCCGACCCTGCGTTCTGAAACACACCCGCCAGTCAGCCAATAAAGAGCCCCATTGATCGGGGCTCTTTTGTCAGTGTCTGATCAGAATCGTTACTGCGGCAGTGCTGCCCCGACGCCTTCCACGAACCAGTTCATACCCGCCAGTTCCTGCTCGGTCATGGTCACCCCGTCTGCCACTTTCAGCTCGCCGGCCTGATCTTTCAAAGGACCGGTAAACGGATGCAGCTCTCCGGCGCTAATGGCGTCAATCACCTGGTTCACAGCAGCCGACTGGTCCTCGCTCAGGCGGTCGCTCAGGCCGATAATCTGGATCATATCTTCGTCAATACCGCCCCAATGGTCCTCCGGCACCCAGGTGTCGTCCATGACTTTCTGCACCTGGTCCACGTAATAAGGACCCCAGTTGTTGGCGACCGATAACAGATGCGCCTCTTTACCAAATTCCCGCATATCAGATGCCTGCCCGACACCCCAGTTACCCCGGCGCAAGGCGGACATCAACGGCGCCGGGCTGTCGGTGTGCTGAATAACCACATCCGCGCCTTGATCCATCATGGCGTTAGCGGCATCCGCCTCTTTGGCCGGATCAAACCAGGTGTTGGCCCAGACTACCTTGATCTCGATGTCCGGGTTCACCGACTTGGCCCCCAGATAAACCGCGTTGATATCGCGAATGACTTCCGGAATCGGGAACGAGGCAATGTAACCCAGCACATTCGACTCGGTTACCAATCCGGCTGCCACTCCCGTTACATAACGCCCCTCGTAGGTCTTGGACAGATAGGTACCAACGTTGTCCGCCTGCTTGTAGCCGGTGGCATGCATGAAGGTGATATCCGGGAACTGTTCGGCAACCCGAATAGTCGGGTTCATAAAACCGAATGATGTGGTAAAGATAACGTCGTTGCCGGCTTGGGCAAGCATGCGAATAGTGCGCTCGGCGTCGGCACCTTCAGCTACGTTTTCCACATAGGTCGTCTCAACCTGGTCACCAAAGTGTGCCTCAACGGCTTTGCGGCCCAGATCATGCTGGTAACTCCAGCCGTGATCGCCAATGGGGCCAACATAGACAAATCCGATCTTCATCGGATCTTCTGCCATGACGGAAGATGACAGGGTCAGTGCAATGGCGGCTGCCAGACTGCGTTTCATGCTCATGCATCGTTCTCCTGAACCATTCTGAAGTTGTGTTGCACCGCCCTAAGCGGGTAACAACTTCAGATGGAGCAAAAAGCTGGCCAATTGTTCAGGTTTTTCAATGCATTGTTTTTAATGAACTTTCTATTTCTGCTTTACCAGAACTCAAAAAAGGCGGCACTATAGTGGTGCGCAATACTCGTACGCAATGCCACACCGACAGGCAAACGCCGGGGCAACCATCACCAGCGATCCTGCTCCTCCTTGTCTGCCTTCTCCTGCTCCGCCTTGCGCTCCCGAATCTTCTCCAGCTTTTCTTTGGGAATCTTCATATTGGCGCTATCACGCAAAAACAGCAGGCTGCCCAACACCAATGCGAATGCACCGAAAAGAAATAGCCAGCCAATTAACGGCATAACCAGTCTCCTTCAATTTCTGCCTTGCCAAACAGTACCACAGCCGGTAAAGGCGTGCTCCCGTCCCCGTTTCCGCTATAATGCCGGGCCCGCTTACCTGAAACCCGGAGTGCTCCATCCATCATGCGCCAGACCATCGACCTGACTGTTGAAAGCTCCGGGCTTGCGGTAGATGCGCTTGCAGGCGCCTCGGGCCTGCCCAAGCAGCGCATCAAGGATGCCATGGCCAAGGGCGCGTGCTGGTGGACACAGAAGGGAAAGCAGGTGCGTTTACGCAAGGCCAAGCGGGAACTGAAACCCGGCACCCGTATTCAGCTGTTCTACGATGATCAGGTGTTGGCGCGTAAGCCGGAAACACCGACGCTGCTGGAGAACAAAGGTCGTTACAGTGTCTGGTTCAAGCCCCACGGGCTGTTATCACAAGGGTCTCAATGGGGCGACCACTGTAGCCTTCTGCGCCTGGCGGAAATTGAACTGAATGCACCCTGCTTTCTGGTACACCGCCTGGATGCTGACGCTGCAGGCCTGATGCTGATTGCCCATGATGGCAAGGCCGCGGCGGCACTTTCAGAATTGTTTGCCGGGCGCGCCATGACCAAGATCTACCGGGCGCGGGTCGCCGGCAACCTGATGGCAGATGATCTTCGCCTCGACACGCCACTGGATGGCAAGGACTCAATCAGCCGCGTGACGACACTGAGCCGGGATGAGGAATCAGACACAACGGAGGTGCAGGTACGAATCGAAACCGGACGTAAACATCAGATCCGACGCCATCTGGCCGGCATTGGCCACCCGATTGTGGGAGACCGGCTGTATGGCGCGGCATCTGCGGGTGGCCTGCAACTCACCGCCGTTGAATTGGCTTTCCAATGTCCTGTTACCCGGAAAGCACAGGTATTCAGGCTTCCGGAACAGCGACCATAAACAAATAAGGCCAGCGTCTCGGCTGGCCTTATTCATAAGCGATGATGGACGCTCAGGCGTTGTAAAAATCCCGATACCAGTCCACGAAGTTAGCAATGCCCTCTTCCACCGCAGTAGACGGCTTGTACCCCACATCGTTGATCAAGTCGTCGACATTGGCATAGGTGGCCGGCACGTCACCCGGTTGCAAGGGCAGCAGGTTCTTCTCGGCTTTCTTGCCCACCCGCTCCTCAATGATCTCGATAAAACGGGACAGCTCCACCGGGTTATTACTGCCGATGTTGTAGATGCGGTAAGGCCCCTTACTGGTGCCCGGATCCGGCTGGGCCCCGCTCCAGTCCTGGTTCGGCTGGGCTACGTTGTCCAGGGTACGGATAACGCCTTCGACGATATCGTCGATGTAGGTGAAGTCCCGCTTGTGGTGGCCGTGGTTGAACACATCGATGGGCTCACCGGCCAGTATCTTTTTGGTAAAGATAAACAGCGCCATATCCGGCCGGCCCCAGGGGCCGTAAACGGTAAAGAAGCGCAGCCCAGTGGTGGGCAGGTTGTACAGATGGCTGTAAGTATGGGCCATCAGCTCGTTGGCTTTCTTGGACGCCGCGTACAGGCTCAGCGGGTGATCCACGTTATCGTGCACGGAGAATGGCATAGTCTCATTGGCCCCATACACGGAGCTGCTGGAGGCATACACCAGGTGCTTGACCTCGTTATGGCGACAACCCTCAAGGATGTTCATAAAGCCGACCAGATTGGCATCCACATAGGCATGGGGGTTCTCCAGTGAATACCGGACTCCGGCCTGGGCTGCCAGGTGCACTACCCGCTCGGGCTTGTGTTCACGAAAAACCGCTTCCATGGCCTCGCGGTCGGCCACGTCCTGGCGTACTTCGGTGAAACCGGGCTTGTTCTGCAGCCGGGCCAGGCGTGCTTCCTTGAGATTGACGTCGTAATAGTCGTTGACGTTGTCCACGCCAATCACTTCATCGCCACGATCGAGCAAACGGTGAGCAAGATGCGAGCCGATAAAGCCGGCGGTTCCCGTAACGAGGATTTTCAAGATCTGTTCTCCATGAAAAATGGCGCCCGAAGGCGCCTTTTACTGTCCTGGTCAGAACGCCACGCCGACACTGGCGAAGGGTCCGGACATTTCCACATCCAGTTTGTCATCATCGTCTTCATAGTCGATAGACATCTGGCGGTAACCGGCCCTCAGCTGCAGCATGGCGAATTCGTACTGGCCATAAGCGTTGAAGTCGTGCAGGGAGTCGCCACTGTAGCTGATGACGTTGCCTTCAGCACCTACGGACACGCCGGTGAACGGCAGGTCGAAACGGGCAGCGAGGTAGCCCATGGGGACGACGGCGTCGACGGAGGTTTTGCTGATGTTGGCTATGTTGGCTTGGTCCCTAACAACGAGCTCCCCGTCAAAATTACGGGCAGTCAGGCCCAGGTCGAGATTCACCCAGTTATCAAGCACTTCGTAGTACAGGGTGACATCGAACTGATCAATATCGAGATCAGATTTAACATCCGTGTTAACAATACCGTCGAATTCTTCCGGCCCAATCTCACCACGCCCACTCTGGGAAATACTGGTGTAATTCAACCGCACGTTTGGCAGCACCGGGATCGGATGTTCGAAAAACGCTGTGAAGTTCGCGTTGCTGTCGCTGTCGAGGTTGAGATCCTTTTCAATATCAACGGCCGAGTCCTTGTTGACCACTTCGCCGGAGAAGTCGGAATCCCAGTAGCTAACGTTGGCGCCAACGCCCAATACATCAGCATTGGCCAGTGGCGCGGCCAGGGCCAGTGAGCCACCTACAACAATCATCAGTTTACGCATAACGCACCCGTTTTTGTGGTTGTATTGCCCGGTCAGTCAAACTTTATGCCGAGACGACGACCGACCTCTTCATAGGTTTCGATCACTTCGCCAAGGCCCTGGCGGAAGCGATCCTTGTCCATCTTCTTGCGGGTTTCCTTGTCCCAGATGCGGCAGCCATCGGGGCTGAATTCGTCACCCAGAACGATCTGGCCACCACTGCGGCCGAATTCCAGCTTATAGTCCACCAGCAGCATGCCGGCGTCGTCAAACAGTTTTTTCAGTACGTCGTTGACCTTATAGGTCAGCTCTTTCATCCGAGCCAGCTCATCGGCCTTGGCCCAGCCGAAGCTGACGGCCAGGGATTCGTTCACCATCGGATCGTGCAGCGCGTCGTTTTTCAGAAAGAGCTCAAAGGTGGGCGGGTTCAGCTCCTGGCCCTCTTCCACGCCAAGGCGACGGCACAGACTGCCCGCAGACACGTTGCGCACCACACACTCAACCGGGATCATCTCGAGCTTCTTGACCAGGGACTCGGTATCCGACAGCAGCCCTTCGAAGTGGGTAGGTACGCCGGCCGCTTCCAGCTTTTCCATGATGAAGGCATTGAACTTGTTGTTCACCATGCCCTTGCGGTTCAGCTGTTCTTTTTTCTCTCCGTCAAAAGCAGAGGTATCGTCGCGGAACACCAGAACAAACCGTTCGGGGTCGTCCGTGCGGTAAACCGATTTTGCCTTGCCGGCATAAAGCTCTTCGCGCTTTTCCATTACTTTCTCCAAACGGCCGGTGGCCTCGGCCACCCCGTTAATCAATACAGATGTTCAAAGAGTTGGGTGAGCAGATCTGCTGAACTGCGTTCACCCTCGTAGCTGTCGTGCTGCTCGGCGGTAACGCTCATGGCGTCGGCACCCTGCTGAATCCGGATTGTGTGGGTGTGGACCGGCTTTTCAGCATCGCTGAACCACGAGAACCAGCCCGGACTGCGCTCGTCTTCCGTGCGGAAATCCACCTGCAACCAGCCTTCACTGCGATTCAGATCCAGTACCGGCAGCCCCATTTCCTCCAGGGACCGATTGACCTCTGCCCAGGTGCGGCCGAAGTCCAGCTCTACCCGAATGGCGACCGCTTCATCCTGTTCCGACTGCAAGCGCACGAGCGGCTCGGATACCATGCCTGAGGCCGCCCGCGAGAAGGATTTATTGTCCTCACGCTGTTTGAGGAAATCCCCCAACTCGGCCAACAGCACCCGTTGTTGTTGCTCGAAGGTTGCATCGGACACCGTGCTACTGTCCCAGGGCAGAAGCTCTTCCGGAGCCTGCTCCAGCTCCAGAATACGCACGCGGATTTCGGTGGTTTTACGCCGAATGCCAGGGGCCAGGCGGGCCTGCATCACCACCTTGGGTTCTGTGGCGGTCGGATTATCGGCGAGCCCCAGCAGTGTACGGCTGCGCTTGCTGAAGTTCGCCAGTTCACTCTGAATAATCCCAAGTTGGGGACTGTCATGGGCAATGCCCAGGCCGCTCTCATTCATCCAGGCACTGACCACGGGCCAGAGTCGTCCTGGCACCTCATTGACCAGCAGCCAGATACGGCCGTCCAACTCTTCAATCACGTAGTTTTCGTCCAGAATCTCGGATGTCATATCCGGCGGACGGGGAATCGACGACGGGTAAAGATTGCGGGAATCGGCGGTGTTGATAGCCCGTATCGGCATGGTCTCGCTCAGCCGGGAGCTGTCGAGGCCTTCAGGCACCTGAATCGGCTCGCCTTCCGGTGCGTTGACGTAGCCTTCGGAACGATCATCGATAAGGCTGCAACCGGCCAGGGCACTGGCAAGCACCAATGCCGAAACAGGTCGAGCGAACAAAACGGTTTTCTTACGGGCTCTTGCAGGAACCTGCATCGGGTTACTCCGGTTAACGGTAACGGTGGCCTCAGAGAACACCTGAGGCCTTGAGCGCGTCTTCCACCTCGCCGTGGAACTTTTCACTGAGCGGCGTCAGTGGCAGACGGATGCCCTCACCGATCATGCCCATGCGGTACAGCGCCCATTTTACCGGAATCGGGTTGGCTTCCAGGAACAGCTTGCGATTAAGCGGCATCAAAAGCTCATTCAAGCGGCGGGTTTCGTCTTCGTTGCCCGCAATGGCCGCTTCACAGAGCTCAGCCATGGCTTTCGGAGCAACGTTGGCCGTTACCGAAACATTACCTTTCGCGCCCGCCAGCATTAGATCCGCCGCTGTGGCGTCGTCACCGGAATACACCGCAAGGCGGCCACCCAGGGCTTCGATCAGCTCGGCGCCACGGGGAATGTTCCCGGTCGCATCCTTGATACCAACGATATTGGGGATATCGGCCAGGCGAACCACCGTCTCGTTCAACATATCGCAGGCAGTGCGGCCCGGTACGTTGTAGAGAATCTGGTTCATGCCCGGTACCGCTTCCGCGATGGCCTTGAAGTGCTGATACAGGCCTTCCTGGGTCGGCTTGTTGTAGTAAGGCACTACGAGCAGACAGGCATCGGCACCGAGCTTGTGGGCTTCGGTGGTCAATTCGATGGCTTCGCGCGTACTGTTACCACCGGTACCGGCAATAACGGGAATCCGGCCGTTTACACGTTTTATGATGTGCCCGATCGTCCGGATGTGCTCCTCCGGATCCAGGGTTGCGGATTCGCCAGTGGTGCCCACAGCAACAATGCCATGGGTGCCGTTTTCGATATGAAAGTCCACCAGCTTGTCCAGATCCTCCCAGTGAATATCACCGTTTGGATACATGGGCGTGACCAGTGCGACAAGGCTACCCGTAATCATAAAAGCTCCGTCCGAATAAAACCGATATGGTAATGTTGGGCTCGAACTGACACAAGGGAATTAAAGGAGATGTCATGTCATCCGTAGCATTGAATCAACCCGTGCCAGAATTTCAGGCTGAGGCCACTGGCGACCAGACCGTTCGCCTGAGCGACCTGAAAGGCCGCAACATCGTTATTTATTTCTACCCGAAAGACAATACACCGGGCTGCACCACCGAGGGCCAGGACTTCCGGGACAGAATGGAAGCCTTCGCTGCCGAGGACACCGAGATTTTCGGCGTCTCGCGGGATGGCCTGAAAGCCCATGATAACTTCCGGGCGAAATACGACTTTCCGTTCCACCTGATTTCCGACAAGGACGAGTCCCTGTGCAAGCTGTTCGACGTCATCAAGCTCAAGAAGCTTTATGGCAAGGAGCACCTTGGCATTGAACGCAGCACCTTCCTGATCGACAAGGAAGGCGTGCTGCGCAGGGAATGGCGCGGCGTCAAGGTCAAAGGGCACGCCGACGATGTGCTGGAAGCCGTCAAGGCCCTTTAACGCCCTATTCCGCAATGGCTGGTGGCGGAGGCGACTCCTTCACCGGCCAGGCCGCGAAAACCGCTTTCAACATCGTCGCCAGTGGAATCGCAAAAAACACGCCCCACAAGCCCCAGATTCCGCCAAAGAACAACACGGCAACAATAATCGCCACCGGGTGCAAGTTGTTCACTTCCGAGAACAGAATCGGTACCAGGACATTGCCATCAAGCGCCTGAATAATGCCGTAGATGACCATGACCCAGATAAAATGGCTGCCCCAGCCGAACGCAAACAGGCCGATCACTGCCACCGGAATGGTGACCACCGCAGCGCCAATGTAGGGAATCACCACGCTCAGCCCCACCAACAGGGAAAGCAATGCCGCATAGGGCATGCCGAGAAACTTGAAGGCGACATAGGTGACGCCACCCACTATCAGGATCTCCACCGCCTTGCCACGGACATAGTTGGCACACTGCAGGTTAACCTCGTGCCAGATGCGAACCATCATCGGCCGCTGCGGCGGCAGCAGGCGGGCGAAAGAGTTCACCAGAACCCGGCGGTCTTTCAGGAAAAAAAACACCAGGATAGGCACCAGAACCATGTAGATCAGCAAGGCCACAAGATCCGGAATGCTGGACAGCGAGAAGGACACCAGCCATTGAGTCAGGTGCCCTACTTCCGCCGAGATCTGCTGGTACATGGTGTTCACAGATTCGACTGAGACCAGATGGGGGTACTGTTCCGGCAAAACCTCAAGATAGGACTGGAGCTCCCGGATAATCCGGGGCGCTTCGCCGGCAAGGGTACTCAGCTGGGTCCAGATCAACGGCAACAGGCCGAAGATAAAACCCACCAGCACGCCCAGGAACACCACAAACACACCTATCACGGCGATCAGCTCAGGCACACCCATCCGGTTCAGTTTCGACACCAGGCCCTGTAGAATGAACGCGACAATCAGGGAAGCGATGGCCGGCGCCAGCATGGCCCCGAACCAGATGATAAAGACGGTGCCAGTCACCAGCAGCAAAAACAGGATGACGGCTTCTTCGTCTGAAAAATATTTGTGGGCTAGACCGCGTAGAATTCTGACCATGAATAACTCCGGAAATTAACCGCCGCACTTTATCACGAAACGATATTCCCCATTACTCTCCGATTGGCTGACAAGCGTATGGGCCGACAATGCCAGCCAGGCAGGTATGTCCCTCAGTGAGCCGGTATCCGTGGCAACAACCACCAATTCCTCCCCGGGGGTCATGGAATTGAGTTCCAGCTTGGTTTTCAGCAGCGGCATGGGACA
>TARA_B100001057_G_scaffold213700_2_pt1 | contig 29767 bp, 29 predicted proteins | sample TARA_B100001057 | Tara Oceans TARA_B100001057 (sample SAMEA2621839) | marine metagenome | biome: marine biome (ENVO:00000447); feature: surface water layer (ENVO:00002042); material: "saline water (ENVO:00002010), including plankton (ENVO:xxxxxxxx)" | depth 5 m
AGGCGCGATTTGAGGAGGCCGCGCTATAGGGCGCCATACTACGCGTGTATGCGTATGTGTGCTTTTGTGCTTTTGTGCTTTTGTGCTTTTGTGCTTGTGTGCTTGTGTCAGGTTCAGAACGCGTGTCACATGTTGGCGCAAAAGAATCCTTTTCGCGGCGATTCCGATATTTCGTTTGATGAGCCGAGCCACACGTACACGGTGCGCGGCAAAAAAGTGCCCATCTCGGTGACGAAGCTCGGCACGCAGGCCGTGCCGCCCGAGCACCGCTTTGACAAGCGCAAGGTGATTGCCAAGAACCTCACGAGCTGGCGCAACAACGCCTCAAGCAAGTATCACGCAATGGTTGCCAACGTCGACGATGAGCAAGCCACCAAGAACGTTCTGTCGACCTGGGATAGCAATCGCGATGCCGGAACGGGTATGCACAAGTGCTTTGAGCAAATCATGAATCTGGAGCCCGTCCCCCGGGCGGACGAGTACGCCGAAGAAATTGTGCAGTTCCACGTGGTCATGGACAGGCTCATTGGTTTCGTGCCTGCGCGCACCGAGATGTCGGTGTTTGCCAACGACGACCAAGGCGATGCGGCAGTCGCGGGCCAGATCGACCTGCTCATGAAGGACGGGGAAGGTCACTTCCACATTGTCGACTTTAAGCGCACGGCCGGCGACCTGAGCCCGGGTGCCTTTGCCTTTGGAAAGACGTTCCTGAACAACCTGCCCCTAAACGACCATTACAAGTATTCGCTGCAGCTGGCCATGTACGCGCTGATGTTTGAGCTGCAGACGGGCGTGCCCGTTGCCTCGATGCGTCTCCTGCAGGTGCACCCAGACCTTGACGAGCCGCGCTTGATACCAACGAGCGACATGAAGGAGCACGCGCGTGCACTCTTGGAGGGTGCTGGCGTTGCGTTTTGAGCGCGCTACTCTGCAACTTTTAATGGTGTAAAGGAGAGCGACTCGTTTACTGGTGCGTGTAGATGGTTTTCATTGCCCTCTTTGCGACTGCTTTGACCTACGGATACCGTGGCGACCCCATGACCCTCGCGCTTATCAGCGCTGCACGCACGGGCAACATGGCCGCGCTGAGCAGCATCGTGCACAGTCAGGGCCGGGGCATGATCAATCTCGACCCCGCGTTTGTCGAAGCGTCCGCGTACGGGCGCATCAAAGCGATGCAGTTTCTGGTTGCGCGCGGTGCGCACGACTTTACCGGCGCGTTGGTGCGAGCCTCGTTGCGCAACCAAATCGGGGCGGTCAGGCACCTCCTCGACAGCGACGCGTACGAAATCGAGGAGGCCGATTTACGATTGGCGCGCCTGGCGGCGGGAGGCGCTGATTCCACCGAGGTGGAATTTTTGTTAGTGACGCGCCTCATGCGCGGATGAAGGTGCGCACGTGGATGATTTGTGGTCGCGCGTGCACCGCTAGGGTTGTTGTAGCGAACCTAGCCAGTCTAATGATAAAGAACGTCGCGGTCTTCATCAAGTGCGAGAGGCCACAACCATGAGCACGCCGGTGGGTGCGGTACAAGGGCAAAATGCGCAGAAGGGCGTGAAGCGTTCGGTATTGGGCAACCCCGTTGGGGTGCCCACGCAACTTCCAGGCTTTCGCGGGCGCGCCGTAGACGCCGGCGGGCCCATAAAGGCCCCGAAGCTCCGCAACGGCAACCTCAACAACGAGACCAGCAACGCGAGCGCGCCACCCGCCCTGCCGCGCCCACTCACCCTGCTTCTACTCGCCGCGCGCGCTGACCAAAACCGTCTTGCCCTGGTCAGGTGCGCATCCCTTACAATGTCGTTTGCCCTTTGGAGTACCTCTCGTCGTACCAAGGCCGGCTTGGGCCAGGGGACGTGTGCTTCCGGTACCGTTACCCCCCCGGCTTCACCAAGTCGCGCGACGCTGCCAACAATGCCACGCTCGGGGTGAATACCCTGTCTCGTGTCGTCGGCCTTGACGGCCTCAACCGCCTGCTCATGGGCAGCGGTCCCAACGGCTGGCGCCTTGGCGAGAACGTGTTTGAAGTGCCGGACAACAAGATGGAGGACGGTGCGTACGGCGTGCTCTCCTCCGCCACGGACGGCGTCTTCGCGCTCACGGCGCTCAATGAGTACCGCCTGGACGGTGTGATCATTTCAAACGACGAACCCGGTCTGTTCACGTCGAGCGGCAACCGCGACAATGCCATCTTCAACATCGCCATCCAAGGGTGAGTGCGCGCGCCGCCCCAAAGCCCACCCCTTGCTCTCACCGTTTATCCTGCACACGAACAGACCGACGGAAACCAACAATGGATTCCTCCGGTACGAAGACCCCACCACTACCACGGCAAAGCTATACAACCCACTGACCGGAGTGACGAACTCGCGGACGGTGGAAGCACATGCGCGCGGCTCGGCCGAGTCCGGCATGCACATCGAGAACACGCCGCTTCCAGGCCGCGTGGGCTCCGACTTCCAAAACGCCCGCGGCAAGATTGACTTTGTGGCCAATTATTGTGGCACGTATGCAATGTACCCTTCGCAGATGTTCGACCGGCGCGTCGAGACCATGAACACGCTGCACATTGGACTGCGTGCCTACGAGCTCTCCATCGATGCCAAGCGCCAGGTAACCACCTCCACGGGCGAGAAGCGATTTTCCGAGTCGGACAGCGACGCCGTATTGAAGGGAACAAGCATGTATTTTTACCAATACCTGCCCTTTGGCTCGCGCGTGGCGCACGTCATTCAATCCGTGACCGACAAGCATTTTGACCTGGCGCGCAACACGATCGCAAGCACCAACGGCGTCGACGCCGCCAGCATCTCCGCCGCCGAGATCAAGGCTTTCATGGCGCGGCCCGAGGAAGTCAAGGAGGGTCGCGCCAAGGCTGCGGTGAAGATCGGCGCGATCAAGCAACAGACGGCCACAAATTTGCCGTCCGCACACTTCGACGCGGCCAACTATGACCCCATCCGCAGCGAGGACATGTGGTCAATGATTGGGGCCTGGCAGGTCGGCAGAGTTCTCGATTCAAAGGCAGCGGTGCACGAGCGCTACGCAGGCGGGCCGCGCGACACAGCGTTCTCGTGCATCGTCGATGTCAACGTCGCGTGGCGCTCGGCGGTGGCCGTGCAGATCAGCCCCGACACAAAGGCCGACGTCACGGGCTTCCTGCTCGATCCCAGCGAGCGCACCGAGCGCGGCGGGCAGCAGACGTCCACGACGCTCGCCAACAACCTCTCACCGGCGCTCAAGCAAATCTTCGGCCCCGACTTTGGGCGCGACGTCGCACCGGCGTCCAACATGGCGACACAGCAGGCAGCGGACAACCTGCGCGAGATGCGCATGCTGCGGCAGCAGCAGGTCCGTGAAGAGGAGGCTGCGCTCGCGCGCGTGCTGACCAACAAGGACGTGACCAAGAAGCAGATGGCCGACAAGATGGCGGACGCGGTGCTCAAGGTGCGCGAGCTGTTGCGCGCGAGTCCCAACGCGACCAAGATCAATGAGCTGCTGAGCGACACCAAGTTTGGCCAAGACCCGATGGTGGACGTGAAGCGGCTGTTGCAGCTCGAGGGCGTCGAGTACCCGGAGGTGCCCCGGGAGATCGCCGGTAAGACGGAGACCCTTTGGGTGAGCTTCATGGACGCGCGCAACGACATCGCGCGCGTGATCGGCAGCACTTCTGCGTACAAGATACCGGATGCGCAGTTCGAGGTCCTGCGGCGAACCAAAGCCAAGTGGCAGGCGGCAGCGGACGCGGAGATCAAGTTTCTCATGAAGAATTCCACGCCAAGCTTGAGTTGGTGGGCGCTCGGCGGACAAAGTGCATCGCTTAAAGCCGCGCTCAAGAAGAAGATTGACGTGTACCTCAAGGCCATGCAGGAGGTGAAGGCAGAGGTCGAGAAGGACCCGTCCATGGGGGTGGACGCTGCAGCAAGTGTTCGCGCGTCCCGCGCTTCCCTTTCGGCGCTCCTCAACCGCGCCAACATCATGTCGGTGCTCTTCTGCACGGTCGTCCAGGAGCTCGGCGACCGCTCGTGCTCGCAGGCCTTCGTGCTCAAGACCGCCGGTCAAGACATCCAAAAGGCGCTCGAGGACGGCGAGCTGCTCGACGAGCTCATGCACTTCTCCTCGCTCTGCGACCTGCACGAAAAGTACTTCCCCGTCGATGAGCTGTACTTTCCCCTCATCCAGTTGGCCAAGTCGCCGCCGCCCGCCGCTGTTGCAGCCACGGGTGCGCCAACACCCGTCAGGCCCGTGGCCGCGGCACCCGCCACGCGCACCGGCGCTTCGGCGGGTGCGAGCAAGGCGACCACCAAGGGCCGCGGCAAGTCGCCGGCGAGGCCGCGCCCAGGCACGGCAGTGCCAACCGGCGCCTCGACGTCGGCGCCGGCGCCGTCCCCGGCACCCACACCCGCGGCCTCGCTCGCGCCAGTGGACGCGGTGCCAGCGGCCGCTGCAGGAATGTCGTCCGTCCCGCTCGCGCCCACGCAGGTGGGCGCTGGCAGCGCCGTCACCGCGTCGCGCCGTCGCGCGCGCGAGGCCGCCACCGGCAGCAGCGAGTCGGTGACCGACTCGCTCTTTGAGAACATGTTCAAGCCATCCGCGACCGACGCGAGCATCGACGAGCCGGCAAGCCCCACGCCCTCTTCCGGGTCCGAGGGGCCAAGCGGCGGGCCCCGGACCTTCCGACGCCAGCGCTAGGAGCGCTCGCTAATGGTCGGCCGTGAGCCTTCTTTGGATAAGTGTACGCGCCCACGTGTGTGTGTGTGCGTGTGTGTGTTTGAGGCTGAACGGTGTTTAAATGGAGGAGGCGTGGACCGACTTGAAAAACAGCATATCATTGGCCAACCGACTGAACAAGACCGACGAAGAGCTCGCCGAGTTCCACTCCCAGCTCAAGACGGCCCTACACTCAGCCGTCACGCGATGCCGGCACGAGCGTAAACGTAAACTTGCCGAGACCCCCAAGCTCGACCTGAGCGATGAGAGCGTGCTGCGTGCGGCGCGCTTCACCGACCACCTGCCCCTCGCGGACTACGCGGAAATTCTCCACCTCTGTCCTCGGCTCGTCAACGTTGTGACGTGAGTCGACCTGGGCCTGCTCGGGCAGCGCCCGCCACACTGCCAGCAAAAAGCACGCCTTCAGCGCCAGAGACGGCAGCAGATTTGGCGCTACAAACAGGGCCCACCACACGGCGAGGGCAAAAGATAGGACAACCAGATACGTCTCCCGCAGCGACAGCAGCCCCAGTACAATGAGCATGCACTCGCGCACACTGCATCACGCTCACCAGTTGCAAACCGACCCTCGTCACAGGTTGGCCGAAGCCGTGCCCCTGCCTGGTAGCGGCGTCACGCTGCCTCTGGACCTGCGCGCCATCGCCGCGCGCTGCACGAATGCATATCACGCGCCCCAAAGGTTTGCGGCGGTCCAGTTTGCCTTCAACAATCCGCGATGCCGCGTGCTGATCTTCCGTACGCCGCAAGCCCGTTTGCCCGTTTCCAAACCACCACGCACACAGATCTCTCACCGTTTCTGGCGCGCTTGTTCGCAGACACTGGGCGACTCGTTGGCACAGGTCAGTCCATCTTTAGTGCCACATTCATACGCGCCTTAGTAGCAGCATCGGGGATCTTCCCACCCCAGCTCTTGGGCCAATATGCTGATCCAACTTCAATGCACACATTGTCAATGATGGTGCGGTTCTTTTTGATGTTGTCGATACCAAACTCGGGCGCAAGGTTACGCCGGGACCAGCAACGCTTCATGTCGTCTTCATCGTTGGCATACCAGCACTTGGCGATGCGGTGGTCAATGTGCCACACTGTGCCGTAGTTCTCCATGGTCATTCCCTCACGCTTTGCTACCAACGGCTCGAGGTGTGCAAGAAGGTCATGGGCATCCTCAAACTCCGTGTACGAGTAAAGCGTGCGCGACGTATCGCGGGTGCCTCTGATCATTCTGGAAACAACATTTGCTAATGCCACGTTCAGCCTACGCACGTGCTCTTCGGCATACCGCTTCCTTCGCGTATCGTTATGCCTATCTTGTTGAGCTCGCCACGTTTCGCTGCCGTAGTAACGCTGCTTTCTTCGCTTCTGCGAGGCTTTGCCTGCATCGCTGTTCACATAATTGGCCTCGGATTCTTTGACACTGTCGCGCTCTCTGTACGTTTTACGCCATTCCTTGTACGCAATCGAGCTCTTATAGGCACTGTTCTTCTCGCGGAACTCGGATGTTTGGTACATTTCTGATTGCGCAATGGAAAAACATGGCTTGCAGCGAGCCTCGACGGCCGTAACTAGCTTACCGCGCTTCATGCGCTCCCTAGAGCGGAAGTTGGCCAGTGGAAGAGTTTCATTGCACCGCGCGCACGTTTTGCACCCTGATGCCTTGAGTGCAGCCTTTGCAGCGCGCGCTTGTGCACGTTTCTCCTCACACGACATTGCTTGCTGTTTTGCATACTACATCGATGCGCGTGCATACGAAGTTAGCGTTGTCGTCGGCACAGGTTGCGCGGGCCCGATGCAGGCGCGCATGGCCATCCTCAAGGCGGCGCGGCAGCTGGCGGTCGAGGCCAACGTGCACGTGCACATCCGCAAGTTTAGTGTTATAAATCAGGCACGCCTACGCAGTTTGAACACGCGTGTGATCCCCAGCGCTCCACAGGAACCTCGTTGGGGTGTGGCGCAGGTGGGCGCCGTCTCCATCGACGCCAAGCTCGACTGCGACGCCTTTGCGTCGACGCATTCGGCGACGTCGCACTACGACCGCGCCAGCTTTGTGGGTGCGTGCGTGTGCAAAAGCAATGGCTCATCGCACCCAGTGCTTACGATACGCCCCATCATTCTCTGCAGGCCTCGCGTGGCGGCCAGGAGGCGAGCAGATCTGCTGCGGTGCGTTGCACACGATTCAATCAAACCTCGTCAATAGACCCAACCCTAAGAGCTAACCTCTTTGTTGCTTGTGGCAGAAATCTACTCAACCGGCAAGGCCAATTTGCCGGGGTCGACGCGCCAACGCGACTTGCTGACGTCGTTCTCGCGCATGGTCTCGGAGTTGCTGCGCCACTCAAACAGGCCAGACGTGTGCGAACGCATTCCGGAGCGCCTGCGCATGTGCCACCGGCCAAAGACCGTGGCGCGCGACGATGCACCTGTGACCGCGCGGTCCAAAGCCGCGTCCAGCAGCGTCGCGCCTGCGTCCGTGCGCCAAGTGAGCGATCTCTTCGGTGAGAGTAACGACTGGACCTTGGAGCCCCTTGCGCCAGTCAACACAGACGACCGCGACGAAGAGCTTGGACTTGGCGCCGACGCCAGCGATGGCGAGAACCTGCCCGAGCTCGCTGGATTTTGATGGCGCCGGAAGCGCGCTTTGCAACTTTTGAAAGGTGGTGTGGGGGAAAGACTACGCGTGTGTGCGGTGGTGGTGCACCAAGACGCGCAATATGCCAGTACCCAGAGCGCTTCGCGAAGCGATGGACCTTCTTGACACTCACAAGGAAGTCCTGGGCTCGGGTCCGTATTGCGAACTGGCAAACAGCATGAAAACGGTGGCCGAATCCATGGATACGCAGGCAGACAAGACGCGGCGTGCCTTTGCCATGGAACTGCTACTAGACGTGCCGGCGAGCGCATCTGCAAGCGGTGTATTTGGATACACAGACGACGTCGACTTTATGGCCACGCTGGTCCGCCGAAAGGGTCGCGAGCTCCAGACCTACGACCGGCACGTTGCCGCGCTCATGGGTCAGGCGTGGAAAATTGAGCTAACCGAGACGCTCCTGCCGTACCACAACAACGACCCGTGCCTGCTCCGCGACGTGAGGCACGGCGTGCGGACGCTGTTTCAGTTGCGCGCCGGGTTCCTGCCGCAAATCGTCAACCACCTCAATCGAAAGGCAATCGCGCCTCATATGCTCTTCCCATTCGATCTGAACGTGCATCCAGTGTACGGCGACGACGGAAGAGGCCCAGACGCCAAGTGCCTGCTGAGATACGAGCCACGGTTCCTCCGGTGGCTTTTGGGAAGGGGTGAATTGGAGCCTTGGCCGCGGGTCATCGACGACGGCAGCCAGCCCTTTTCCGTCAGCGAGCTCATCGTTCGGGCCAACCGCGCCGGGGGCGACGATGCTAACGTCAACGACGGTTGCGACTGTCCGTCGTGCGCAGGTGTGCGAATTCCCACATTGGACCACCCAAATCCGCCACTCGGTCAGCCAGGGAGCGAATCAAGAGTGTGTGACAATGGTGTGCCCTAGGCGTGTGGGTTTCATAAGCTGTCCAAGGCACATTTAAAACTGAGAAACGCAAAAAGTTGCGACAAAAAATGTCGGGCAGCAGCGTCGAAAATGTGCCCTCGGGCGCCAAATGGACCACGGGTTTCCCCAAGGGCATTCTCGATGTGCCGAGCTTCAAGGGCTGCTGCGGCGGCTTTTTCAAGTTTAGCTACGTCGTGTCGGCCCCGCTTCACATGAAGGGCTTTTTCGAGTTCTGGCGCGTTGTCTTGCTCCCTTGAACCTTTGATGCTTCTCTTCTTCCACCTTCTGGCCTGACCACCGGTTTGTGTGCGCAGGGAGTCGAGCCGCGCCTCGTGGGTCGACCGCATCGCGGTCACTGTCGACCTGCTGGTCCACCTGGCACTCTGGTTTGTTGCGCTCTCGCTTGAGATCTGGGTCAACGGGCAGAAGGACAAGGGCCCCTCGATCCTCTCGGAGCTCGCCATGGCCAGCCTCTGGGGACTGATCACGGCGCTGATCGGCATTGTCATCGCCCAAGTGTTTGCGATGTTCGCGGGTGGCCAGGAGGCCGGCCGCCTCTTCCCATCAACCTACGCTGCCATCGTGGGCGGCACGTACGCGTCGATCATGTTCAGCCTCCTTTGGCTCGTGACCCAGCCCGCCATGTGGTCCGAACTCACCGCGCAATACTCCGGCGGCGACGACAACCTCAAGCTGCAGCGCCACTTCGTGCTGTGGTCCCTCACCCTCAAGATCATTGGCGTGGTCTGCCTTACCAAGAACGCCTCCTTCTGGGGGCCCTGCGTCGTTGACGAGCATCAGAGCGCCGCCGATCAGAAGGCCCAGTACCTGAAGCAGATGGGCGTCACGTCCACCGGCGCGCTTGCGGCGCAGATTGGCGGCGTCTAAGTGTGCGCGCTGCTCGCTTGTTATCTGGCGCGCGCACGTTGGGGAATGATGACGCTTGTCACACCCCCAAGACAGTGCCAATTCCCTCACAACTTGCGCGGAGCCATCTCCAGCGTACGCCAGGCCTTTTTGCTGACGTTGCGTGCAAACCAAAAAAATAGGGGAATCGCGGGAAGCCACATCCATTGGATCTGTGGCAGTGCCATAGTCTTACACAGGGACGGGATGGGCGGGGAGAGCGTGTCTAGTGATTTTCATAAAAAAAGACAGACTAGGCGGTACCCGACGCTTTGGACCGCTTTTCCGCTTTGGGCGCCGCCTCGGTAGCGGCGTCTAGCTTTCGCTTAGCAGAAAGCAGTCCCGCGCCGTGCAAGTTGATCCGTCCCACAGGCGACAGGTCACGAACGCTCTGGTCGATACGCTCCAAGGTTGCGAGCGCCCGATCGAAGGCCATCGCCGAGGCCGAAGGTGCGTGCAGCGGGTTGTTGTTGCTGCCACCACCTCCGCCTACCGGCATTGGCGGTAGCAGTGCGTCAACGTCGCCGCCACCACCGCCGCCGCTGCCGCCGCCGCCACCGCCGCCGCCGCCGCCACCGCTGTTGTACCGACGAAACAGCTCAAAGACTCGTGCGCGGTTGGCCTCGCGGTCCGTGTGCTCGCGCTGCATTATGCCGCGCAGCATATGAAGCTCGAGCGTGAGCCGATTCTCCGCATCGTGCGACTCGCGAACCAGCGCGGTGAGCGAACGATTCATTGTCGCCGCTGCCTTCTTGAGGTGGACGAGTTCTGCACGACTGAGCACGCATTCGGTTTTCTCTCCGACCTCGGGAAGCTCGGCAAGCTTGGCCAACGCGAGGTTGTAGACCTTGACCGAAGCTTGCAACCCACGCTCCAGCTGGTCGCCGCTCATGATTCTTGTCGCCGCACCACTGCGGTCACCTGCATAGCCACAACCAGGGCAGGGACTGCGCACTAGCGAAGGTGTAGCATGCGCGTCACACATATTTGTACTCCACGCGCTCCTCCACCAGAGCGCGATCGCGCAACAGCTTTTGCACCAAGCCCGACGCAATCGTTGAAATCAGCACCATCACTGCACAGCTAATGATCAGATTATAAAACTCGTACGTTCGCTGCTCCTCGGCCGCGAGCGCCACGAGGACAATTGCTGCGAGGCACGAGGTCATGATGACGACAAACAAGACCATAACGAAGCAGCAGACAACGCGCGATAACTGGCGGTACTTGTGCACGTGCACGTTGGTGATGGTGGCCTTGCAAATGCTGCACGTGAGACTGCCGGACGTGCGCACGAACTTCAACAAGCAGGCGGCGTGTACCACCGCCTGGCACGTGCATTGGCACGTCTCACTTGTCGGTTCGTGGCAGACGTAACAAAGCGAGGCCATGCGTAACGCGTCTTCCCATTTTCAGCCCTGGGTGCTAGCATCGCCAGTTAGCGTGTACCGACTGCGCAATTCAAAACTAATTAATGAGATTCTGAAGTGAGTTTTTGAGACGGCCTGGGGGTCTTCTGAAGGAGGGAGCCAGGTGCTCATGTTTTGATGTAAACTAATTCAGTAGCAATTAATGATCTACATCAAAACATGAGCACCTGGCTCCTTCGTGCAGGGGACCCCGAGGCCGTCTCGAAAACTCACTTCAGAATCTCATTAATTAGTTTCTTAAGGATCGGCGAATAAATCATTTTCGACTTCTACGCACGCTGGTAGGGTCCCTAGTCCCCGGGGCTTCAAGTGGCACTCCCTGGAAGCCTTCGCATTCCGTGTCCCAGACCGTGGCAAAGGGTGCCCAAAAGGCCATATAGTTGCCTGGCGATGGGTAAGCAGTCGGCATCGCGTGCACAGCTGCGGCTCGCGCCTGCACCTGGATAAAAAAGCAATGGGAGGGGCAGCACAGGCAACCGGGCAGGCCCCTGGGCACGGTGACCGCGTTCGTGATGCGCGACAAAAATCGAATCCAGGATTCTTCCTCGGGTCCATGCACAGCTTTCTTTAGTAAAAGGCGAAAGAAAGGTATGTGCACACTGCATGGACCCGGAACCATGCTCCACACCCCACTGACCTAGAACGGTGCCTAGTTAGCGCGCTCGGGCATCATCCTTCTCGCCTTTTTCCTCACGACGATGCCCGTGTCTTCCTTACGTTTGTACCTCCAGATCTCCTCGTCCTGGCACCCAAATTCCTCCAGCATGCGCATGCCCCAGCAGTCCTCACGGGGAAGGGCGATGCCGCGGGGCCTGCCGCCACACTCCACGGGGTCGATGCCGTCGATTGGATCGATGATCGCGATGCCGTACCGGTACGCGCCCGCTTGGTAGAGCATGCGGCCGAGCCCGGGGTTGTCGGGGTGCCAGTGAAAGAGGAGCCACCCGTCCGGAATGAGGTCGCGCGACCAGCCAAAGAGCTCGGGATCGGGATTTGCCTGGTCGTGGATGCCCTTGAAGACGAGCACGTCGAACCACCCATCCGGATTGCGATGGTTGCCCTTGTCCCCGGCGTGTGCAAATACGTCGCCAGGCTTGGCATTTAGAATGGGCAGCATCTCGCTGAGCTGGTCGAGCGACGCCGTGACGGGCTTGTCGGGCTGCGCGGCGCTCATGGCCGAGTTTCTGCGCGCACCGGTTTACGAACGCCGCCAATCGGGCTGGCGGCGTTTGCGAGCCACCCGACACTAGCCAATCGGCGGCGTTCGTAAACCGGTGCGCGCACAAATTCAACCACTATGGCTAAGGCGGGTGCGGTGTTTGCGCACGACAACGACGACGACGACAACGACGACGGGCCCGTCGGTCACCACTGCCAGGCGTGCCACCTGTTGACGAGCCGCAAGTGCTCCGTGTGCGGCGTGTGCTCCTTTTGCTCGGGCAAGTGCGAGTTCCAAGCGGCGCGGGCGTGCGATGCGCGCCTTGCGTGCCACATGCACATGGCGCGCGCGCGTGAGCGCGAGAACCTCGGGGAGGCCGCGCTGCACCTGCGGATGCTCCCAAGGGTGCCTGTCGAGATGCCCGCAAACCCGCCGCCGCAGCACCTGTGGGACGTCCTCTTCCACGGCGCCAAGCACTACCTGCACCTGCTCTTTGCGTGCACGCCTTCGACCCTCAATCACAAGACGATCTTTGGCATGTCGGTCGTGCTGACGGTTGACGGCCACCTGAGCGCCGGGTTTCAGCGCATGGCCTACCCCGTGGGCGCGCGCGATGATGCAGTGCAAATGGTTCTCAGCAACATGTCCGATCTGGCGCGCTCGCAACTCACCGACGCGCCGGTGCAACGAGCCGTGCTCGTCACGGGGATGTGTCACTACGCGGAGGAGATCCAATTTGACGCGCTCTTTGTGACACGCGACTCTACCAACCCCAACTACGAGTGGACGATCCAAGGCATCAAGCCGATGTGGACGCAAACCCTAACAAAGACGGCCGAGTTTACGTACCAAATGCACTACCGGCCAGAGGGCAGCGTCCCGGACGCCGCGCTGCTCCAGCTCCGCGTCGCGGAGCGTGCGCTCATGCCAGCACGAATTCCGACTCCTCCAGCACTGGCGGACCAGCCGCAGGCACTGAAGTCGCGCCGTCCGTTGGGGCAGCGGAAATCAAAACCTTCTCAGGCGTTTCCCCAAGCGCCTCCCCAAGCGCCTCCGCCAACTCGTTATCCAAGTCCAGCACCGGCAGCACCGCTTCCAAAGCACGATCCGACGGAGAAGGAGGCGCCGGCTCCGACGCCGGCGCCGGTTCCAGCTCCGGATCGGGCGCTGGAGGCGCTTCGGGCACGGGCTCTGTCGGCGGCGGAGGCATCGGAGAAAGCGCCTGCGTGGACGGCGCAGCTTTTGGAGGCGCTGCCGAATGCGTGACCTGTGCCTCGGCATCGGTTGCCGCGGCGACTACTGACTGCACCGCTTGCTCCATGGCCGCACCCACCACTTCTCTCACCGCTTGCTTGGTGGCCTGCTCCGTAGCCTGTTCTTCATAGAACTTGCGCACCTCCTCCTCGTCGTTGACCACGCGCGGCAGGCCGTCGTCGTCGGTCAAAAAGTCCGAATCCGACGTCGCCGATCCCACACTCCCTGCGTTGTCATGGTCCCGAGTCCGGGGAGGTGTCTGCTCCACCTGCTTCACCTGCTTCACCTGCTCCACCTGCTCCACCTGCTCCACCTGCTCCACTTCCTCGTCGACCGTCTCCAAGGGCGGCAACTCGGCGATCGACGGCTCCGCGAGCAACGGCGTGGCACGTGGCTTGCCCGTCTTCTGCACCTCGCACACCTCCACAAACACCGGGTAGTGGTCCGACAGGCCCACCTCGCCCTTGGCGGCATTGTGCGGGGTTTTCAGCTGCAGAATTCCGCCTCCGACGAGCAGACGCTCGTTTGCATGTGTGTCCACCAGCACGTTGTCATAGTTTTGGAGTCCACTCGAGGTGGCTGCGTCTTTTGGAATCTTTGAAACAAACCCGCTGCCCAGCATGTTGTACTGCTCGTGGCCAGGGTAAGTGTTAAAGTCCCCCGCGATGATATGCATTGGCGCGACCTTGGTCTCCTTACTGGGCTTGAAGGGCTGCTGCATGCGGTACTCGCTCGTGTCAGGCGCTGAGTAGTTGCGCAGTAGCGCGGCGATCTGGCTGTCGCGCGCGTCGACGCGCTTTGAGGGTGGCAGGTGCACGCTCGTGACCACAAAGGTCTGGTCGGCCGAGTCGGCAAAGCGCGGGTCGAACAGCACCACCTGTAGTGGCGCGTAGTCCAGCTCGGTCGCGCCCACCTTGCGCAGCGTGTTCCAACTTTTGAACTCGAGTGGCGACTTGACGAAGCACACGTGCACCTCAGCGCCCGGACCGACCACCTTGCCGTCCTTGCCCGACTTTTGCGAGCTCACAGCGGTCCAGAACTGGCCCTCTTCCGTCGCAATGTGCAGCATTGCGGCAAAGGTTTCCACCTTTTCGTTCATAATCTTTTCGGTACCGGGCACCTCCTGGAGCAGGATCACGTCAAAGTCGGCCATCCGTGCCGCGAGTGTGAGCCACTTCTGTGCCAGCTCAGCGCCCTTGTGCGTGCCCTCATACTCATCCTTGTTCGCACACTCGCTCGCTTCGACATACGCCTTGTTGGCGTTGCCAAGGCGCATTTTGCACGCGTTGAAGCTGCACACCCGCAGTCGGTGGTGTGTGTCTACCGTGACCGGCGAACTTGGGCGCATCTCAATGCCCTCGACTTGGCCCGTTGCTGCTTCGGCTGCTGGGGCTGGTTCGGGTTCGGCGGCGACGGCCGCTGCCAGCTGGATGAAGGCTGCCGCGCGCTCCTCGCGGTCCCGCTTGGCAGCGAGCTCCTCCTCAGTAAGATCCAATGGAGCATCACCTTCGCCCTCGCCCTCGCCTTCGCCTTCGGCCTCGCCCTCGGCACGCTTTGGCGGCTCCGACTTGGTTGCGAAAATCTCCTCGACGGCCTTGGTCGCCTCGGCGACAACCTCCGCCTGGGCCTTTGCTGCGGCCTCGCCATAGACGACTTGAATCTCCTTCTTCATGTGCATGAGCTTCTCAATCATCACGGAGCGATCCGCGGACACGCTGGTGAGCGACAGGTTGTGCTTCTTGCCAAGTCCGAAATAGAGCTTGGCCAACTCATCGTCGGTCAGTCGTGCCAGCTTACCCTCTGCCACGTACCGCAGGTCACACGCGATCCACTGGTCGACCTTGGACATGTGGCCAGAGCCAGCCGCACGAACGCCAGAAGAACGCGCACTCTATCCGCAACAAGTTGCAATGCCAGGTTAGCGACAAATTGGCGATCATATGGGCCTTGGGTACCATGAGTGGATGGGCCATGACCGCAGCCGGTTGTGGCGTTCGTGTGCGCGGGTGCGCGCGCACCGGCGATCGATACTGCGGCTCGTGGTCCGAGCCTCAGGTGCACCCACCGTTTTTGTACGTCTGGGGCGTGCCCGACGTGCCCGCGCACATCCAAGGGCTGCAGCCGTTTTCGGAAGAGCTCGCCGCCTACCTCGCGACGCACCACCACGTGACCACCTACAAGTTTGACAACGCCAATCCGCACATCCCGTACTTTGTGCCGGTCACCTCGCCGCTCGAGACGCTCGCGTCCGTCGCCACAGCGTCACGCCAGCCTCCGCGCGTGGAGCGGCAGAACGCGCGCGCGTTTTGAGAAAAAAGTGCAAATCGGATAAGTACGCCGCGTGCGGTTTGCTAACTAGAGCGTCGCAATGTCTACACGCCTCACACAAGTGTTGCGCGCCGGCGAAGCGCACCGCCAGTCGGTGCGCACGGGCACGCTGGCCATGAAGGACCTGGACGACGACGTGCTGCGGTCGATTCTGGACGCGTTGGCCAGGGGCGCACCAAACGAGGCGTGTGAAGCCGCTACGAGATGGTGCGCACTCAACAACCGGCACCGCCGCATGTGCGAGGAAAGTGATGGGCTGTGGCACGAGCTGACACGGCGCATTTTTGGTGCCGATGCGGAGATCTTTAGAATCGGTCCGGGCACGGGGAAGCGAAACTTTGAAGACCATTGCGCAGCCGATAGTGCCAAGCGGTGGCTCCAAGAAAAGGGCGTGGTGGAGGACCTGCCCATAAGATTTGTATGGCTTCTGGGAGATACCTTGCGGCGCATCAACGCCGGCGACAAGGAGACGGTTGAAGGGCGCCTGTTCCTCGCCTGGAGGATGCGGGTACTGCTGGAGGAAGATTACGATTTAGGCGATGACGACCTGCGTCGCCGAGTCGATGAGATCATCACCGGTTTGTTTGATGTGGGGTCACTGTACGCGATGCTTGAGACGGGCACGGAGGAAGAAAAGGACGCTGCCCTCGAGACTTTGCAAGTCTACGCCAACAATCACGACTATGACTATGATCCTCCATGGCCGACGCCTGGGGACCGTCGGCAGGGCTACGAGAAGGAAAAGATTGGGCTCTTGAAGCGCGTCTTCGTAGACGGCAACGTCGATCGGAAACTGAAAGTGCTGGGACTTTGGAATCGTCTTTTGGCGCGGCTACCCGACACTACGGCCCAAGACGACATTGAGGTGGGATCGTATGTAATCCAGGTGATGGAAAATGGCATGCTGGAACTACTGGTGAATACCGTCAAGGGTACAGGCACAAGCTCGGTGCCGGCGGACGCGAAATTGCGCGACTCGTGCGCGTTAGTGCTGGCATACTTTTCTCTTCGCTTGTATGAGATGAATAGGCGCAGGGAGGGGCATTAAGAGTCGCCGTAAACCCGTGTTGGCAAAGTATCGCTAGTGTGAGTTCGTGCGACTATAACTGGGTTTTAACGACGATCAGAACGGTGCATGCAACCCACCGCGGCCGCGCACGCCGCCGCGGTCCAAGCCGCCGCAGCTGCGCAACAACACAACCACCTCGTCAACGTGCACTACCCCGAGCACGCACCGCCTAGTCTCACCCCGCGCCGCCGCCACTGCGGCTGCACCTTGGGGCTCATTGCCCTGCTGCTCGTGCTCCTCTTCGTGTCCCTCCTCGCGCTCGAGTCGCCCTTCATCGCGTTGGAAAACTCGCGCATCGCTGCGCGGATGCGGGCCGCGCCCTATCGCCACGAGCACCCTCCCACCGCCTCCGCCGAGCCCATCGTGCTGGGGCTCTGGGACGAGCGCAAGAGCGTCACCGCGTTCCAGCTGATCGTATGCCTGAGCCTTGCCCTCGGCATCGACGAAGACCACGTCATGGTCGTGCCCGAGGGCTCCTATTTTTACCGCGTCACGGTCACGCACGAGGGCGCGTGGGTCATGGAGGCCATCAATGCCGAGGGATCGGTCTTCTTGGACGCGTTGAATGCGCAGGCCGCGCGCTTTGGCGCCCAGCTCGTCATCAGTCACATTGCCAGACGTGCCAGCACGTCGCCTTCCTCTCCCTCCTCCACCACCATCCTAAGCCCCGGCTAAGCGCACTACGGGTTCGAAGGTCGCAACGGCACGCACCCCTACTTTTGATGGAAACGAACGAATCAAGCTCTTGCGGCCATCAAACGCATTCAATCGGCAGGCCTCTTGGTTGTACTCGCAGATCCGCTTCTCGCCACCGGCCAGTCGGATGAACCTGCTAAGAGCCAGGTTTGCGACTTGTAAATGCTGGTGGGGTGGGCAGGTTTGAGAGCCAGTGGATACTCGACAATCCGCTCAAGCAGCTTGCGAGACGCGCGACGGGCCGGACCTGCGCACGAAATGATTTCGCTTAGCCTCTATCCCAACCACCCGGATTTGCTGGTAGGGTGCAGTCCGGTTTCTTACTGAACACGACGACCTCGAGGCCAAAGGCGAGCGAGAGGCAGGCGCAGAAGATGGCGATACTGAAGGTTTTCTGCCAAGCAAGCGGCGCCACCAGTGGGACGCGAGTGGGCGACGGGCAGGTGCGCGGTAGGCACGTACTCCGAAGCGGCGTGGTGTGGAAATTAAAACTTCGCTGTTGCTCGTCTCCCAGCCGTAGCGCTTCATGATGGCCGGCCGCTCGGTCTCCCACGAGCCGCGGTAGATCACACGCGCCGCCGCCTTCATGAACGCCACGTGGAATTCAAGCTGTTGCGCCGAGCGCTCAAAGCCGCGCTGGTCAATGCGCGTGAGCAGCTTCTGCAAAGTGCGCATGTTCACGTCCCCTTGGAACTCGTCGCCGGGCAGCCACACACCGAGGCCATCAATCTCGTCCAAACTGGCATCCTCGTTCACCTCCTCCTTGCCATCGTCCTCCAATGCGCTCTTGAAGGAGAGCACCTCAATGCGCCGGCGTCGCGCGGCGTCGAGGTGCTCGACGTGCACATCAAACGACTTGAAGAGCGCGTCGTGAATGAGCGCGCCTTCCTCCTCCTCGTCCTCCTCGTCCTCCTCGTCCTCCTCGTCCTCGTCCTCCCCGTGCTCCTCCCTTCCCTGCTCCTCTCCCTCCTCTTCTGGCGGCGGCGGTGGCAGCGGCGAATCGCTCGGCAAGAACGCGGAAAGGTCGGCGTCCTGGCGCGTGCGCTTTGCCCCGCGTCGGGAGATGACTACGTTGCAGCACGGACAGTCAGGCGGGTGTGGTTTGTCCATGAACCGGGGGGTCGTAATGAAAACACCCTTACTCAACACATAGTATAACGCACTCAACCCCGTGCCGAGCCTAGCGGCCGCGAGCTGCGCATGCAGCTCACAACTCACGGCTTGAGCCGGGGCCCAAAGAACCTGTGCCACAACCGGTGCAGGAATGCCCGGATCTTGCGGAATGGAAGGAAAAGAAGACACCGTAGCCGGACGAGCAGCGTGCGCGGCGGCGGCGGCGGCGGCGTAAACGGCATCGGCGGTGTTGGAAATGTCGCACTCGCCAGTTTTCCAGTCGTAATGTCTTCTTCGGGAATGCTGTGCACGACGACGTCGGGCATCTGCAAGCGCGCGGATCGTTTAAGTGTCTATATACGCGTGGGCACTGAGCAGTTGTTGAGCAACGTCAGCGCCCACCATTATAGCGAGGCGGCGCAAGCAACCCACGACGCACATGCCCGGTTACGACTTCAACGCACCGGGCCCGGCGTTCGTGCGCTTGACAAATGCCGAGGACCGGTACGACGAGGACGCGTTTTTGCGCAGCCTCGCGCGTGCCGAAGTCGCGTCGCGGGGTTCTCCCACCGCGTCCGTGGTCGCCTCGGGCGCGTTTGCCGCACTCCCCGCCGAGCTGATTGACGCCATCTGCGTTGAGCTGTTGATCGGTTGGTCAAGAAACCGGGGGTGGATGCGCACCACGCGGTACTACGCCAGCTTTGTAGCCGCGTGCCGCTGGGTGCGCGCGGCGGTCAGCCGTCGTGTGACGCTTGAGGCCAAGTGCATCCACCTCATGCAGAATGGCCACGCGCTCCCGGTGCTGCCTCTGGAGCTATCGTACGTGGACTACGCAAAAATTGCCATCCGCAGCCGGTTGGAAGTGGACATGCTCTATCGTTACTTCAAGAAGGTATCCTTCCACTGCGCTGATCCAACGAACGAGTGCTGCCGCGGCCTACGCTCGGAGCTCAACGATGACTTGAGCCAAGCACCCGTTTCAGCGCAATTTCCGCTTGATTCGCTTGGGGCAGAGGCCTTGGGCGAACGTACCGGAAGGAGGGTGAGCGTAGTGGCGCCAAGTTGGGCGACACTCCTGTGCGCCACTCCAGGCGGCGCGCTCCTGTGCAACAACGAGCGCGTGTGGTCAGTCACGCCCGAGCCCGCCGAGGAGTTTGCGCCTGGGTACGAGCTCGCGACGGCCTTTTCGACGTCGCGCATCAACAACCTCTCTGGGGACCGGATCTGGGGCGCGGCCAAGGGCACGCTCATTGCCGTGTGCGAGCCCCTCGCGGATTGGAACAACACCATGTACTCGCTTAGGATTTTTGACAATGGCCGGCTCGTCGCGGAGGCGAAAATGTCCAATCGGGACGCAAGCTTCCGGGGGGAGGGGGTACCGCACACGATCTGGATCCACGACGGCGAGGTGTGTCTTCTCTGGCTTCACAAAGACGCAGACTGGTCTCACGCACGGCTGATGTGGATCCATCCCACCGAGGCACACTGCCCAGAGAACGAGTGGTCGACAACGGCGTACCGGTACGCAAATGTGGTCAGCATGTCGGTCGCCACCGATGCGGGCCACGTGGCGATCCTGCACTCGGACGGGATCGAGTTAGGATCAAAGGTCCAACTCTTTTGGTACAATGGGGACACCCACAAGGGGAGCAACGTTCTGACACCTGGTGCATTGGCCGGCGGCGTCGACTACCTGCTTCGGAAGCCGCTGCGGCACCGCATCACGCTCTCGCCCGATGGAAGGCAGATGATCCTCTTGGACCGGACGCCTAGCAACCCGAAGGCCTGGTTGTACACCAGGGACAATTCGCACTGGCTATTGCCGCAGCAGGGGTGGCGGGTGACTGCGGTACATCACTTCTCGTCGGAAATCGCTGCTGACCAAATGAAGCATGGTTCCTTGGCGAACGTGGTGTTCACGCCGTGCGGTCGGCGGGTTTTCGCTTTTTTCATGGGCAACTTTGTAACCATGAGCGGTGTGCTGGAGATTGGCCCCTCGGTGCTCCTAGCAGATTGTGGCGATGCGCGCCGGAGCGTCAGAGACGATCACTGCCGTTTCACTACGGCGTGTGGCGATTTCCCCGACGTGCCGGCCAATGTGATCTGGTCCAACGATGGACTGTTTGTGGAAACCACGTGCGGGGGCGTGCTACACATGGGACTCGTTCCGTGAGATTGCTGATCACGCGTGGCCATCCAACCGCGAATGCCGCCAAACTCGCGCAAGATACCAGGCGGCCCGCGCAACGTTTCCGCTTCCGCTGGAGCAACTGGATCGGACGTGAGGGCCGCAGGCGCGCCGTTGATGAGCGCATCGAGTTGCGCGAGCACTGGGTCCGGCGCGAGCGACGGAAGCGACTGGGCCGGGGGCAGGAGCGGAGGTTGGGGTTCTGGTGCAGGCTCCGCATCGGACTCCTCGGTGCGTGCTGTCTTTGAGGGACCGTTGATCAAAAAGTCGAGTTGAGCCAGTACGGGGTCGCGTTTCATTATGTTTTGTGTTGTGTACGTGCCCGCGAATGGCACTTTGATCATATTTGTGAAAACGGAAAAGGGATTACGCTTTAGAGAGGCGACTCGCACTAGTCCATCCCCCACGTCAGCGTCATGCGAGCAGGTTCGTCCGCCTCGCCGGCGTCGACATCGTACATCGCCATGCTCAGGCTGTCATTGAGCGCGCGACCGATGTATTTCAGGATTGTCCCGCACAAGTTGCGCACCCTCAAGTTGGGCGAGTCCATGACTCTGCGCAGGAGGTAGGCGTCTACACCGTGCGCGATCATCGCGCGCGCGTACTTGCCCATGCGGTTGATCCTGTCATTGTCTTCATTGATGACCTCATCGGACAAAAGGCCACTCCAGATGCCGAGAATTTCCTCGACACGGTAGTTGCGCGATGTCTGTTCCGCGCCCCGCACCAAGTCTTGCAAAAAAAAAATTGAATCGGAGTCGTAGCCCATGCGAGAGTCGATGTCGTCATCGTCATGCAGCTCAAAGTCGTGGGCGAGTACGCGCAGGAACTCGAGGGACTCGTCGATCTCGTCCTCGTTTATGCTGCTGAGCATCCCGTAAAGTTGGTCCAGGCTGTAGAGAGCCAAGAGGTCTTCGTTTTTGCCAGGATAGCTTTTTGGGTACACGCAGATCTTTCGCAGCATCCGGACCAAGAACGTGCGTGAAATCGGGGTGATCAAGGCGTTGTGGTCTTTGTACTCCAGTACCTCGCCGAACTTGAGCAACAAATCGTCGTCCATGAAGCTGGCAGTTGTGGACCCGCTCGGGTGCCGAGCGGTGAGCCACCGTGCGGCGGCCTTCTGCCTGATCAAGAACCTGCTCAGCTCGTAAAAGTTTGTTTGCGTGTTGTTGGGGTCGACCGTGCCAATCTTGTCCTCTCCAAAGACGCGCCTCGTCAGCCCGTTCCAAAGCGCGTCGCCGCCCCGTTGGCTCATGATGCGATGCCGCTTGTTCAGGGCGCACCAGTTCTTTACGGCGCGGCACGCCGCCTCCGCGTCGCCGTTGCCGATCGCAATCGTGATCAGCCGGAGCAAGTCGTCGTCAAGGTCCGCCAGCTTGAGCGCGCACGTGTGCGCGCACGAACGCCGCGCCTCGCCGGCGCGCATCACTTGCGCGAGGTGCGCGGACATGCGACGGTGGGTGCAATTGTCCCTTCTTTAATAAAACACACACTGCACGCTGTCCTAATGCAAGCCACGACGCCCTGCCCAACCCCATGGCGACAAGACGCAAATAAAAAGGGCTGGTTTGTTCACCACTCGTCGACGTCACGACACCCAGTTGACAAGGTCCGACGGTGGGTCGCCCTGCTTCGCCCAGCGCATGTTTTTTAGGTCGACGGCTTGCTTGTGGCGCATGAGACTGCGGTACGAGTTCACAGTGCTCGCGTTGCCGTGCTCGTCGACCTCAAGCGGAACAGTCTCGTCGCTCATGCACGCGACGCCAAAGTGGCAGCCATGGGGCGGGTCGGCAAGGCACACCTTGGCGGCACACGAGGCGATCACGTTCCGGCTGATGCCGTGCGCATCGAGCCGCCGCAGCCACTCGGCGGGCCAGCAGTTGTCGGGGAGCCGCTCGGGATTGATCTCCAAATCCAGTGCCCGGAAGTGCTCGGCCGTCTTGTGTATCTTGCCGTAGATGTCGCTGTACCGCCAGCACAGGTGCATGCCCAGCGCCACGAGCCACCCGTAGTGCGAACGGCCGCCGTGCAGCCAGAGCACACAGGGGTGGTGCCTGTGCGTCGGCTTGTACGGCGTGAGCGCATCGCCGGTGATGGGGCTTTTGAGGTTGATGCGCGCAAGCTCGCCGATGCTGTCGAGGTACGTGTAAAGCATCTGTGCGGTCTCAATGATCATCTTACAGACGTGTTGATCGCAGTGCAACTCGGCAGCGACGCTCGCGTAGCAGGCGAGCACAAAGATGTTCATGGCGGCGGCGCTGGCAGAGTTTCTGCGCGCAGGTGCGCACGAACGCCGGGCCGCGGTCCGTCGGTAGCAGCACGCGCGCTCAATAACGCTCGCGTCCCGTGTAAACAAGCAGGCAAGCAAGCGTTGATGCGATGAACGCGGCGGGTCTACCGCAAGCGCGGCCGCAGCTCCCGCTTTTGGCCCTCAAGCGCGCGCATTCTGCCAGCGCAGAGAAACAGAGCGACGAGAAACGGCAGATACTAGGCGCAAGCCCGTATGACGAGGTCGTCGAGGACGTGTGCAACACGTTTTGGCCGCTCATGTACAATTGCAACGATCCCAAAAAGGTGGATTACCGCAAGCGGTTTCGCGGACGTAACAAGCTAGGCGAGATCGACGACAACATGGAGCTTCACATCCAGGCACAGCTCCGGAGCAACCACCTCGCGCGCTCGTTTTTTATCCGGGTCAACTTGCACAGCAGTTCCGGCGTCATCCACCTGCCGGGAGTGATGACGGCCTTCGGCATCGAGCCGCACGCGACCCTTGAGTGTGGCCCTTGGACGAAACCAACGCTGAAGGCAGCCCTGGCACGCATCGTCTTCCCGTGGCTCAGCTTTGTGAACCACTTCTTTTCAATCGAGTCGAACGCGTCGAGTCTTGCCCCGGACCAGTTTTCATAGCGCACCGTGTGTGTGTGTGTGTGTGTGTGTGTGTGTGTGTGTGTGTGTTTGTAATTCTTTTTCACTACTCCACAATCTCGTCAGAGTCCACAATCGCGTCGGCACACCCACACAGCAGTAGAAGGCGCGCATGCCTCCGGTGCACGCGCACTGGCTTGGTGTCTTGCAGCGAGCGGTGCCGTCGGGGCCGGTGCACCATCCACCTGAAGAGCGATGTGCCCAGGAGCCGCCACTGTTGAATCTTGCGCCCCGTCGCCGTTCCCATTGCGGCTGGGCCGGCAGGTCCAGCACGTGCATCCGCCTCCTCTCCGTCCCACGCCCCCTCTTCATCCTTGTCCTCATCCTCGCCCTCTTCCCCATGACCGTTCTTGCCTTCAGGTAGCGTCGGCAACACGGTGACTGCTTCGCCTGGGCGGCGCGCCACCGGCGCTCGCTGGGCTACCGCGCATTCTCTGGCACGGTGGGCGTACGCGTGCTCCGGGAAGGCTTCGTGACTCGCGCGCATCTGCCGCTCTAGCTGCATCTCGACCAGCCCGCCGATGCCCACAATGTTGACCTCGAGCTGGACGCGCGTGCACAGGAAGCAGCTCAGGTCGCTCTCAACCAGACACCACTGGTGTCCTGTGATCGATACGCTGAGCCGACGCAGTGACAGCTCGACCGCGAACTCTGCGCCGTGCGCCTCGTCAAAGAGGTTGACGTAAAAGGTGGAGAGAATCTCGCTTCCCAGGTCGCTGGTCTTGAATCCCATCACACCGCCGTTGAGATGGTCGCCTTGCAGGTCGCAACGCACAAGTCTTTGCCGCTGCTCGTCCGTCGCGCCCCTCTTGTGCACGTCCTCCTCCACGAGGGCGAGCTTGCGCCGGTTGAGCGACGCGATGTGCTGCTCGAGAGCAAAGTCGCAGCGCAGACGCCACACTTCCCGCGCCGGCAGCTCAAGCCGCACCTTGCTGAACACCGTACGCGGCATGGAGCCTGCACATGCCACGTTTGAATGACGCTCGCAAAAGCAAATCCGGTCCCTTCTAGCGTGGACCAGGGCGCCCGTGGCAGGGGGCAACGTGGGCCGACTTCCAGCATTCTAATTAATGAAATAATGAAGTGAAAATGGTTTGGCCGCTTGGGGTCCTTTTTGGAGAGCAGCCAGGTGCTCATCTTTTGATGTAGTTCATTAATTGCTACTGAATTATTTTACATCAAAAGATGAGCACTTAGCGTCTCGGCGAAGAACAGGCTCGGCCGATGCGCGGAGTTCCCTCTAGAAGTTTCTTAAGAAACATTGCAAATTTGTCGGCCCCCACGCCGACAAGACAAGTGTGCGCAAGGACCACACCCGGCGTTCGTGCGCTCGCTCGCGCGCATGAAAAAGCGAGTCGTCGTGGATTCGGACGACGAGAGCGACTTGGAGGAGCTCTTTTTTTCCGATTCGCCGCACCATTGGTCGAAGCGCGCTAAATTGTCCCAAGACCACGCCAGCAAAAGCAGCACCAGCAAAAGCAGCAGCAGCGAAGCCGTGGAGAACGAGTACGTGTGCCCGATTACGCACGAGCTGTTCATTGACCCTGTCACCGCCGAGGACGGGCGGGTGTACGAGCGCGTCGCCCTCCTCCGCATGTTTGAGGGAAATGCCGACCACCTTGGCAACGACTTGTTTGGCGACATCCGGTCACCCATAACCAACGAGCCCATGGGCCAAGCGCTTCTCGCAGCGCACCAAGTGCGAAGCGCGCTGGCGGCTCTCATCGCCGCGGGCGTCATCGCCGGCGAAAGGGCCACGACGTGGCAGGAGGTGATGCACAAACGGGAAGAAGACCGGCGCACGGTGGAACATTTGAAGACGGAGTGTGACAAGGGCGACACAGCGTCGATGCTGATTCTTGGCCGCTTGTTTGAAACGGGTGGGCTCGGGCTGGAACTCGACTTGATCAAAGCCTACCAGCTCTACCATCGGGGTGCAATGGAAGGCAATGCGCAGGCTGCCTGCCGGGTAGGCGACATGCTGTTGAAAGGCAAGGGCGTCGCGAAGGACTTTGACGTCGCCAACAAGTTTTTGTTTGCGGCTGCCCTAATGGGTTCGGAGCACGCGTGCTCGTACATGGGAAACGTGCACGCAAACGGCATCAATGGCTACGAACTGGACGAGGACCACGCGCTGGACTGGTTCAAGAAGATGCGCAAGTGCAAGACGAAGGATTCTTATCCGCAGTACCGCGCGATCGCCAAGGTATTTCTTCGGGCGCACGGGGTGCCGGACGAGGAAGAGTGAGTGTGTATAATTTTCTCTGTAATAATAAAACTTAAAAATCTACGCCCGTGCTCACCGCACATTAGCTCTCCACAACGCCGCAAGGCGAACGGCAACTCCATTCCCTTTTTCGCGGCGCTGCTTCATCTGGCCGGTGGCTTCGGGCGCGTTTCGCGCTTTGCGACTTTTTTTTGCTTATTCACACTATCGTCCAAGGGCGCGCCGGCGCCCTTCCGCCTCCCACCACGCCAGATCCACTGCGTCCAACAGGTAGCGTTGGTAGTTTTGGGGGTCGGCGAGGGCCTGCTCCCGCCGCATCTCCCGAGCCGCGTCCACCTCCACCACCGCGGGCGCTGGCCTGCTGGGGCCTCAGCCGGTGTGCACCATTGGCACGCCGTGACGACGGCCCGCCTCCAGTACCTGCGCGAGTCGACTGCTCATGGCGCGTGCGCACGTGCCTCTCCTTTCATAGGGATGCCCGACACAACTTATGAGACAATTTGCGAACACACGGTAGATATGAGCGCTGCCGCGTTCATAATGTCAATGCCCAAGTCCTCGGTCGTGCAGCGCAGATCCTCGATCAAGCGCAGGTCCGATCCCAACACCTCGCCGAGTGCGTGCTTCAGACACTGCACGTGGCAATCCTTGCGTAGGATTGCAAGCGCCACGCGCGCGCGTACTCGTGGATTCGAGTCCCACAGTTCGCGCTGTGCCTTTTCCATGAGCGTGAGCTTGAGCGCGCGCTTGATCCCGTCCAGTTGGCGCTGACGCTCCGGGTCAGCCTCGTCGCACGCGAGCTCGGTTGTGAGCGCAAACCGGCGGGCGTTGGTGAGCCCGTCGTCGCTCAGCAGTGCGTCCATCTCGCTGGGAGATACTGCGAGCGTGTGCGCGTTGGCAGATGCCTCCGCACGCACGACGCGCGAGTGCGATAGCTCGAGCAGCGCGTCGCTTTCGACGGTTGCACACGTAAAGCCAATCTTGAGCGCCTCCGCGTCTGACACAGGCACGGAGACGTGCCGCGCCACGCGCTCGCGCACGGCTACAAGCGCTGCAACCGATCGATTGCTAGCCATAACGCTAACTATGATAGCAACCAGCGTGTGCACGCAGCGCGAAGCACAGATTAGCGTGAGGGTGCGGCTCGCTATGCGTCAACTGATTCTGGCTCTCGCGCTGACGCGCACGCACCACGCGCTACCGCCTCGCATGGGCATGCTCAATCGCATGCTCATGCAGGTCGATCCTCCCGACCGAGTCGAGCATTTTGAGGGGTCCTTTTACGGCGTAAACGCCAAGGTGTCTCTGAACATGCGCACGCGCGTGGCACAGGTGTCCCTGAACGGCGTGGCACTGGGCGGGCGGATATCCGGAACGGGATGGCTGGACGATTTTTTTTCTGAGGCCGGTAGCGTTGTGTTAGATCCGGAGTTCGAGCGACGCCTGAAACGGCGAATGGTCACGATCTATCAAGCGCGCTTGGATCGCGCCAATCACACCGTCACTGTAGGAGTGAAGATACCGGTGTTGGGCAAGGTGGATTTGGTGCTGATGTAATCGCTCATTGTTTTTGAACACGTTCACACACGCATACACACACACACGCGCACACAGATTTACGTGAATGTCCTTAAGTTGGTGGTGGCCGAATGGATCATCGCTGCGTGCGCACCGACGCAGCACACTTTAGGATCGCCGCAACCTCCAGCTGGGGCAGCAGCCCCCCAACGTACCTACCGGTGTGCTGGGGGCGCGTAGAGGTTATTTGTCTTGGAGCCGTACAGAAACTCGTTTGTCGTCTTAGGCTTGGTCTGGAAGTCGGTGTTGGCAAAGGTCACGCGCGGGCCAGCGGTAAACGGCGCCTGAACAACGTTTCCTGGACCGGTGGCCCTCATGATTGGGTCGAGCTCTTGGGCCGTGGGGCGCATGACCGCCGCCTTTTTGCGCAGCGCAAAGAGCGCCTGCGCATACTCGAGCGCGCCAAGCACGCTGATGACAGCGACCGCCAGGAGGAAGATGCTGCCACCCACGATCAATGTCCAGAAGCGTGACACGCACAGGTCGTTGTCGAACTCGTGCGAGCTCCGGGGGAAGGTGGCACAGTCCTTGTTGGCAGCGTCCTCATTGAAAATTGAGCGGTTGGCAGCGTAGATCATGACGGGAAGGCAAAAAAGGAAGACCAGGACAAGCCAGCCTCCGAAGAGCCCGGCGGCAAAGCAGCCCACGCCGTTTACGAGGTGACGCTGCATCACCACTGCGAATACAAGCCCCATCGCGACGACAATGGCCAAGGTGCTAATCGTTTGGTCGTAAACCTGCTCCGAGAGAGCCACCTCGTCAAAGATCAGGTTTCCCTCATCGTCGACCTCCTGTGCCACGACGCCCTCGGCCCACGCCCAACCAAAGCGGGCGCCACTGATGCTCTGGCCGACAATGGTGACCAGTATTCCAATGGCCATGATCGGGAACCAGACCTTCTGGAGCGTGCGGTATTGGCGCTCGTTGGTCACGTACTTGGCGGCGGCCACAAGCTGCGACGCGGTCGTGCGGCCGGATGTGCCAGTGTTGACCGACGCGTTTAGGTTGCGAGCAAAGGACGACGTGGTGATAGGCAGCAGAATGAGCACGAAGAGCATGGTCAGGAGAGCGGCAAGGTCGTACCACGTGGCATCCCAGTCGGCCTTCCAGCCACCCTTGGTGCCTTTCCACCAGATCTGCGGCACGCCGTGGTCGGGCTCCGTCCCAAGGGACGTGACGGTCGGGTCCGCGGAGTTGTCGGTCTTCTCGCAGACGGGGCGGGGCAAGTTTGTATAGAAGAATCCCCACGGTGCGGCGATGAAAAGGCCGTAAAAGACGTAGGCGACGATCACGGCAATGTATCCGATCGCCAGGCGCCTCCGACGCGACGAGCGCGTCGTGGACGCGATCACCAAACTGTCACGGATGTTGTTGAGATCGGTAGACGCGAACGCGTACTGCTCGGACAGCACGAGTGGCATGACCGCCTCCGAAAGGAAGAAGACGATCGCGTCGCCAAGTAGGAAGCACAGGGCCAGAAACATGGGCACATAGGCCCAGATGCTGAAGCCAAAGCGCTGACCCAAGTACATGCGCGCGCGCATGTTGTACGACGAGGTGTCGTTGAAGCCGTCCGCGTCGAGCGAAAAGTATGGGTGGAAAAAGGGGCCTGGTTCGATGCCCGGCAGCGGGATGCCATACGTGCCGTCCCACGCATGCGAGCCCACCGACGCAAACTGGAATTGCGCGACGCAGTGCGCGTACATGTACTTGACTGCCTCTGACGTGAGTGGCTCGTCCTCGTTTGCGCGGCCCATGGGAATGTAGCCGGTTCCCAAGGTCTGCGCCTCGCCGGGGCAATTGATCGTAAACTCTTGCAGCGGCCACGTTGACTTGGTTTCCTCGTCGTCGTCAAGGCGGCCCTTGCGAATGCCCTTGATGAAGGCCTCCCACTCGGTGTCAACGAAGCGGTTGTCATCTGAGATATCGTCGAACGAGAGGCCATAGATGTCGTCACACGATGCCGGCACGTCCATCTTCGCCACGACGTTGAGCGCCTCGTAGACCGTGCTATAGTTGAGGCCCACGTTTTCAAACGTGGCCAGGTCAAAGCCAAACGCGGTCTGCTTGCCTAGCACGTGGGCGACCTGGGCGGCCATCACCACGCGCAGATACTCGCCCCACTGGGAGTGGATCGTGCTTGGAGGCACCTTGGTCCCCGTGCCGTCGTCCACGAGGGCGTCAGCGTGGTGGAAGGCATAGTACACGCCGTGCACAGTCGAACGGAGCGTGTTGATCACCTTGCGCTTGTTGCCACTCTCCTTGTCATCCTTGCAGCCGAGGTCGTGATCGCTGTACTTGAGCGCTTTGAGCTGGTCGTACGTGAGCGTCTCGACGCATGTGCCCAATTCTGTAAAGTCCTTCGTCTTGGACGCTGTGAAAAAGTCGTCCGCGCGGTACTCGACGACCGCGGTCACCAAAAAGGCCAAGGCAATGGCACAGAGAATGCTCGACGCCAGGGCGGCCACGAGTGTCACGATGCGGTAGTTTACCTTGCCCATGCCTTACTCCGCGCGTAACCAGCACCACGCACGCGCATCCGTGCTCCTAACCCAATGCCGTGCAAGGGTTGCTTATGATTGGACCGCGAAGTTGCGTGGGGGGGAGCGCAAACGCAATGGATGACGTGCTTGCCAAAAAAA